>JABAOF010001653.1_pt3 | contig 146857 bp, 160 predicted proteins | sample 7062171 | NCBI WGS metagenome assembly JABAOF01 (sample SAMN14538628, study PRJNA623070) | marine sediment metagenome | biome: marine biome [ENVO:00000428]; feature: marine pelagic biome [ENVO:01000023]; material: deep marine sediment [ENVO:00002113] | place: India: Gulf of Khambhat ... | reverse complement strand
CCACATTAGTGGTCGAGTCCCCAAGCCCGCCGGTGAAGGCGATAGCGGCAGCTATTGCAATCCCACCAAGAACAATGGCTAAGGGCGTGTAAAAAGGTTGTAACTTAGATGTTCCGGGCATATCGTCTAGTTTACCAAATCGTTACGCGCCGGTTGTGAGTCGAAGATAAACCACTGCAAAAGCGGTCATCGAAAAAATCCACAACATCAAAAAGAGCAAGTCCAACCAAGGCCGCCAAAGTTTGTAGCGGACAGTCGTCGAGCGGATTCCCAACGTCGCGTGAGTGAAGAACGTGAACATCAAGGTTGGAAAAAGTATCGGATAGGAGGGTAAGTTTATTTCAAAAAGCGGCAATGCGAACCCCCACAAGAAAACAACTACCAAAATCCAGCCCGTAAGGTATTGAAGGGAGCTCAAAACCCACTCTTTATTCCTAAACCGAGCTTTGATTGTTGAAAGTAATTTCAAATTTTGCATTTCAATTGGCTGTTAGAGTCCCAACCATACCCGCCTCACGGTGTCCAGGGACGGAGCAATAAAATTCGTAAGTCACCAAAACCATCAGATCATCACGCGGAACGTCAAACTCCACCGTCAACGAGGAGCCAGGAGAGACAAGAGTGGTATTTACGTTGAGCTCGTCAATCACAAAGTCGTGGGAGACACTTCCCTCGTTTTTGAGCGTCAGGCGCACGCGACTACCTTTGGAAAAGGTAAGGGTCGAAGGTGTAAAAGAAAACTCCTCCGCCTCGACTGTGACCTCGGTAACCTCAACTCCCGGGGTGATTGTTTCTTCTTCCCCAACTTGGGTCGGGGTGGAGGTCTCCTCCTTCTGCAACTCGTATTGCGGGGACGGTAGATAGGACCCTAGATAAGGGTCCAGAAAACCCTGCCGCCACAGGTAATACCCGCCGCCGATTAAGACCAGGATGATAAGAAGAATCCAAAAAATCTTTCTCATTCAACCTCACCTCCTCCCGCGAGTTCTTTGTTGACCAAATTCTCGGGTGCTTTACCGCCCAAGACATCCAAAATCGCCTGGGCCGCAAGGCGCGCCATCGCCCCGCGCGCCTCATCCGTGGCCGAGGCGGTGTGGGGAGTCAGAACCACGTTATCAAGCTCGGACAAGCCCGGGGCGAGCTTGGGCTCCTCCTCAAAAACGTCCAGCGCCGCACCCCGAATGGTTCCCGCCTTGAGGGCCTCGACCAGTGCCTTCTCCTCCACCACCGGACCGCGGGAGGTATTTATGAGGTAGCCGGTTTTTTTCATCAGTTTTAGATTATCGGCGTTTATCAGGTGGCGGGTCGCAGGCAGCAGTGGTACGTGGATGGAAACGAAGTCCGCCTCTTTAAGAAGATCGTCTAGCTCCTTCTTATAGACCGCGCCGAACTCCTTCTCAAACTCGGGGTCCTGCTTGGGGTCGTGGTAGAAAACCTTCATTCCCATCCCCTTGGCCGCCATCTCGGCTACCCGACTCCCTATGCGCCCCAAACCCACGACACCCAAGACCTTGTCCTTGACCTCCGTTCCCAAAAGAAGCATCGGTTCCCAACCGACGTATTTGCCCGCCCGAGTAAACCGATCGGATTCGGGGATGCGGCGAGCAATTGCAAGCATTAAAGCAAAGGTGTGCTCGGCGACCGCCTCGGTCAAAACACCGGGGGTATTGGCGACGTAAATCTTTCGCTCGATTGCGGCTTTGACGTCGATATTGTCGTAACCCACGGCGTAGTTGGCGATGACCTTAAGACCGGAGCCGGCGGCGTCCATCATCTCACCGTCAATTTTGTCGGTCAGGAGAGGCAAAAGCGCATCAATTCCTTTGACCCTTTCAAGAAGAACCTCGCGGGGAATAACACGATCCTCCTCCCAAACCTCGAGATCAACCTTGCCTTCCAAGAGTTTCAAACCTTCTTCCGGGATTCTTCTTGTCACAAATACTTTCGCCACGCCAGCATAAGGATATAAGTTTTTCTTCCTACCTTTCAATTACCTTCCACTGCTGTGCGACAATTCGCGCGAATTGTCCAGCGGTGGTACAATCAGCGCCAAATGGTGCCTCCAAAACTGTCGGAAAAGGAATGGACGAAGGTATTTAAGGGATTGGGTAATGAAAACCGGATAAAGATAATTAAGATGCTCTATCCCCAAAAGTCCATGACCGTAACTGAAGTCAAAAGAAAGCTAGGAATTTCTTACAAATGGATGTCAAAGAACTTGGTTGATTTGGAAAAGATAGGGATACTTCTAAGTAAGGGTCTCAAAGGTCACGTCATATACCGCATCAATCCTGACTTATCAAAAGAAATAGACAAGGTTATTCGAACGTTTACTAGCTAAACTGCTTTGGGAATACTTCGCGCGAAGTGTTCCTAAGCCATGGGGGTGGAGTCGCGGATCTTGAATCCCACAAAGCCCTGGCCGAAGTCTTCAACCATCAAGGTCTCCAAGACGTCCTCGCGGCCCTCGAAATATTCCATAAAAAACCGATTCCACAGCGCCTCGCGGGCGTGGTAGGTGTATTGCGGGGTATCCTCCCCTGCAGCAAGCGAAAAGACGTTGTCCTCAAAGTTAAAGGAGGTAAGCTCGCCGCCCATAAACCCACAAAGGTGTGCCTTGCCCGCGAAAAACGACAAGCCCGGAGCGTCTTGCCCAAGCTTTGCCAGGTTGGAGGAGGCCTTAGCCCAGTGCATCGCCTCGGGCGAGATGTGGGGAATGGCGAGACGTGGGTCCTCCGGGTCCTCCTTGGCCAAGTAGCGTTGCATAATGACCCAAGAGACGATGTTTTCGACGGCGGGGGCGTCCTCGCGGACGTCGCCTCGGAGGGCGGAGATGAACTTGGCGGCGAAAGTCTTGGGCTCCTCGGATATGAGCTTAAAATACTTGGCGTAAAAAGAGACCTCGTTTAGATAATGGAACATCATAGAAAATAGCCGGGTCAGTGCCCCCTCCGTATATTCAACCGGGATCAAGATGACCACACCCAGCTCCTTGAGGTGGGTCGTGTTGTGGAACTTCTTCTTGGTAAAGTTTAGGGCCTCCGACCCCCACTTTTTGGGGTCGAGGATGCGCGCAACGATCTCCCGCTCCTCAAAATCCTCTGGAGTAAAGTCGGATGCGGGAGCAAAGAAGACCTCGTTCTGCCACTTCCTATCCTCCAAAAACCGTATCGCCGAGTAGACCTCCCGCAAGTCCTCATTCTTAAACATCTCCTCCACGCTCTCATAACCCGCTTGCGCGAGGATGTTCTTGGGAGGGTTTTTACGAAAGAGCTCGCGGGCCTTCTCCTCCTTGAGGAAAAAACCTTTCTTGGGTTTGGCGATCTCAAAGGCGCGCTCGAAGAGCCGCGTTATGTCCTCGTGGTTTTGGATATCGGGATCGCCGAGGACCTTCTTTATCTCCTCCTCTATGAGCTCGACGCGGGAGGCCAACGCTTCCAAAACCTTCTCTCGAGGAGAGTTCTCCGAGAGCCCGAGCTCGTCGAGGGCTCGCGCCCTCTCCGCCTTAACGATCTCCAAAAGCCGAGAAGGAACGTCCTTTTTCCCGGTAAAATCTCCCATCTCCTCCGTAAGGGTCTCGAGCTTTTCTTTGGTGGTTCCCAGAAGTTTAGCAAGTTCCTCCATACAATAGTCTATAAATTATTTAAGTTTTTTACCCGTGCTTCAAGTGATTTGCGCTTGAGGAGCCCGGCTTGCGCGCCGACCTCTTGCGTCACCGACTCGGCGTTTAAGGTCCCCCATTTGAGCGCGGTCGGCAGGTCTCGTTCCAAAACCAACGCGGCGGTCAAACCGGTCGAGAAAGCGTCTCCCGCCCCTGTCCTCTCCTTGGCCGGCTTCTTGGTAGCCTTCTGGAAGTGAAAGCTCTCGCCGTCGGAGGCGTAGGCGCCCGCCGGTCCATCGGTTACGACAACAATTCTTGGACCTAGTTCGTGAAGCCGCGCGACAAGCTCGCGCTCGTTTTTTAGCGCGTGGTCCACCCCCAAAAGCTGCCCCGCCTCCTGCCGGTTTAATATCAAAACCTCGGTCATCTTAAGAAGCTTGGCGTAGGCCTTGAGACCCTCCTTAATCTGATAAGAACCGGGGTTAAAGGCGACCTTGGCGCGATTCTCTTTAACGTAGGCGAAGAAGGGTTCGTGGAAGTAATCGTGACCCGGGGCGAGAGAGGAAAAGTAGACCCACGGCGCGTGGACTTTGGGGACCTCGTACTTTCGCGGCTGGTGCTTTGAGAGGATGGTCCGCTCCCCCTCCCAAGAGATTATGATATTGACGTTCGTCGGTTGATCCTTGTCAACCTTTACGAGCGAGGTATCGACCCCCTCGTGCTTAAAGTTCTCCAGAATCTCGCGGCCAAAAAGATCTTCCCCCACGTGGGTGTATATCGCGGTTTTGACTCCCAAGCGCGAGGAGCCGACCGCAACGTTTGCGGCGTTTCCGCCGAAGGTTAGGGAGAAGCCCTTGCTCGGGACCTTGTCCGCTGCAGACAGACACAGCTCACACTCCTCGTCGCCGTGGAGTTGACAATGGACATCCGCTTCTTGAGGAAAAGAAAAGATATCGACCACACAGTCGCCTATTGTTATGAGGTCGAAGTGATTGGGCATTCCCTCGGGACTTGGCATTGTCTTAAAGATATCAGAGAACAGAGATCAGAGACAAGAAAGAAGCGCAGGGGAGATGTCTTTGAGGAACATCCCGCAGGAACGTAGGTGACGAGGGCGAGGCGATCCTACAGCAATAGGAGACGACGTTTCCGAAAAGACATTCCCCAAGCTTGGAAAATCTACCAACTCCCGCCGCCCCCGCCGCCGAATCCCCCACCGGAGAAACCCCCGCCGCCGAATCCGCTCCCCCCACCTTGGGAGGGGCTCGAGGGAAGGGTCGAGGCGAAAGAGCTCTCCATAGCGTGTACCGAGGAGGCGAAAGAGGCGGCGTTAAACGGCCCGGGCCCCACATACCAGGAGGGCTTGGGCGGTTCGACCCCCAGTTTCTCAAACGTCTTGACCCACTTGCTCGTTACCCCAAAAGCCATGGCGTAGGGCAAGAACTCGTCGAACCTGTTTATACGCTCGTTGAACTGTTGCATATACTTTTGGGCGGTCGAGATAAAAAGCTTAAAGCCGGAGGCGCGCCTCACCGCTTCCGTCCCTTTGCCGGTTTTGCGGGGCATCAAGGGGGAGGACAAGAGCATGAGAACCCCCAAGACCGCAACCGGTATCGGAACCCAGGAAAGGTTCATGTTGCTAAAGATATAAAACAGCACCGCGGTCGCTCCCAAAAGAACCCCTGCTTTAACCGCGTGTCGCGCCATAACCTTGTTCGGGGGCTGGGGAAAGTAGCCCGCGTCGGTAAGGCCAGCGTAGAGCTTTTCCCTGATACCTGAGAGGTTTCGGTAAAACTTATTCTTAAGAGCGTCGAGCTCCACCCTGTCCTTGTCGCCTTTGAAAATCCCCTCCAAAACCTCCCTCTCCCAATCCTTGAGACTTTCGTCGGCCTCCTTTAGCTTTTCAAATCGATACTTTCTCTTTCTTCCTTCCCCTTTCTCTATAATCTTTAGGTACCCCCTAACCGCCAAGTCTACGATGGTCGAGGAGATATCGGATATATTGATGCGCTCGTCAACTAGAGTACCTACCTCTCCGGGTCTCAACCCCAAAGGAGGTTCAAACTCCACGACCACGGTTCGCTTGGCGAAAAGCGGTTTGATACCTTCCTCGGCCTTGGGGTCGTCCACAACGTGCGCTTTGTACCACATGTCCCGCCCGTGCTTCCACCACTGCCAAACGACATAGGCGACCGCGGCCAAGGATCCCAGAATAAGCCAGTAGGGCTTTAGGAAATCATCCAGGTAAAAAGGTTCCTCAACCAGTCCTGTTGGAAAGGCGGTTGCGACGGTTAAGCCCTCGCGTGCGGAAAGCGCCCCCACCGTTACAAACTCTCCCTCACCGCCTATAACCACGGCAGAACAGTCCCTCGCCTGCGAGCCAAAACGCCCCGTGTAGCAGACCACGTTTTGAACGACTGTCCCCTCCAAGGCAACCGTCGCCGAGGCCTTCCTAATCGAAACACCCCACTCGGTACCGGTCACGTCCCAATAGAGCTCGTCGTGATCGTCGAAACGGGTTATAACCTTACCAACCTCATACTCTATTTCATATTTATGCTTCCCTGAGATTGTTACATCGGGGTCGCCTATCCTAACAGTGACTCTTTCGCTGGAGGTATCTACATCGGTTATTGCCCTTGTCCCATCCTGCTTGACCTCCCCAAGGCGAAACTTAATCCCTTGTGTAGGAATGGTGCGGAAGATCCCGTGTTTTGCCACAGAGAAGTCGACCTCGATAGTCTCGACAACCTGCACCTTGCCATTTTTGGGGATAAAGATTTCGGAGTTAAAGCTCTCGATAACCCAGCTCTCCTGAGCCCACGCTGCGCGAGTAAAGAGTAAGGGTAAGAGAATCAAAAGCAGAATACGCCGAGCGAAGGAACTGGTTTTGAGGAACATCCCGCAGAAGCGAAGGCGACGAGGACGAGGCGGCTCGTCAGCAGACGAGAACGGCGTTTCCGAAAAACCAGATTCCGGAGCGAAAAGACGCTTCAACATCAAAATTAGTTTAACAGAGGAGGCAGACGAATGTTATCGTGCTATCATTTCCAGTAATAACTGGGGAAAGGAGGTAAGAGATGATCGTCCCGCTTCAGATGGCGATAGCCGAGACCTTCTTCAACGCGGGTCAAGACCTTCTGGAACAGGAGGGTTTGAGCAAGAGCCAAAGGGAGGCCGCCTTGGAGTACATGCATATCGCCAAGGGGACCTACCAGCTGGCGCTGGCGGAGAATCCTCCCTATCTCGCCAGAAGGAGAAAACTCCGGGCGGAGATTCAACAGCGAATCGACGCCGCCAGAGAGGTACTAGTCGGAGCAATCCTACCCGATCTCGATTAGCCCATCACCTCCGCCTAAGGCGGGCAGGTCTGATGGGCTTTTCTTCTTTCCCAAACCCATCCTGCTAAGATATCCTTGGTGCCTAAAAAGGAAAGCGTCATCGAGGTCAAGGACCTCAAGAAATTCTTCGGTAAGACTAAAGCGGTAAACGGCATCTCCTTCTCTGTCGAAAAGGGCGAAATCTTCGGGTTTTTGGGTCCCAACGGCGCCGGCAAGACCACCGCCATACGCTGCATGATGGATTTCCTAAGACCCGACGAGGGCCAAATCACCATCTTCAGCCTCGATGCAAGGCGCGACGGCCCTCAACTCAAGGAGCACATCGGCTATCTCTCAGGAGATGTCCGGCTCTACAGCAACTGGACCGGACAGGAGCATATTAAATTTTTCGAGAAATTCAACGGCCCCTCCCAAGCGCGAAAGCTCGCCAAAGACCTGGACTTTGACGTCAAACCCAAATTCAAAAACCTCTCCTCCGGAAACCGGCAAAAGCTTGGCCTCATTCTAGCCCTCATGCACCAACCTGAGCTTTTGATTTTAGATGAGCCAACGTTAGGGCTAGATCCCCTCTTGCAAAACAAGATCTATGAGATTCTCCAAAAGTTTGCCGCCGAGGGCACCACCGTTTTTATGTCCTCTCACAACCTCGGCGAGGTGGAGCGCATCTGCAACCGCGTGGGGATTATTAAAAACGGCAAGCTCGTATCCGTAGACAGCGTGCGGGCGCTCAAGGGCAAAAAGATCTACAACGTCACCGCGACGTTTGCCAAAAAAGCACCCAAAGACGGGTTTGAGATGGCAGGGGTGGAGGTTATAAAAGAAATGCCAAACGGAGTTGTTTTGAGGGTTAAAGGAGACATCAACCCGGTGCTGGATAAAATCAAAGAATTTACCCTGCTGGATATCGAGATAATCCCCGAGAGCTTGGAAGAGGTGTTTTTGGAGTTTTACCGATAATGCTAGCCTTGATCCTGCAGACAATCAAAAAGAGTAAATGGAGCATAGTCGGCTACACGCTGGGGGCGGCTCTTTTGGTGTGGCTTCTGGTCGCCCTGTTCCCTTCCTTCTCGACACAAGCCGCGAATTTTACCGAAACACTGGTGGAGTTTTACCCCGAGGAGTTTCTCAAAGCCTTCAACATCGAGATAGGAAGCTTCTTAGGAAGCATCGAGGGTTTCTTGAGCGGCGAGCACTACAGCCTGATGTGGCCTCTCCTTCTTATTATCTTGGCGATAAGCTTTGGCGGTGGGGCGCTCGCGGGCGAGATAGACCACGGGACTATTGAGGTTCTCCTGTCCCAACCCATCTCCAGGACTAAACTCTTCCTGGGCAAATATCTAGCCGGGGCGGTGATAATCCTCACCTTCGTATTCGCCTCTGCACTCTCGGTCGTTCCTTTTGCGGAGATTTACAACGTCGATTATCAGCTCCAAAACCACCTAACGCTAGCGGTTTTGGGGGCGTGCTTTGGGTTTGCACTCCTCGGAATAACCATGATGTTCTCCAGCTTCTTCTCCGACCGGGGCAAGGTCACCCTGGTCTCCGCGGTTTTGATGCTCGCCATGTATTTTGTCAACGTGGTGGCCGCCCTTAAAGAAAACCTGGCAGACCTCAAGTATCTATCCTTCTTCCATTATTTCGAATCCAACACCCCCCTCCTTAGGAACGATTTGGAGCTTGAGTCCGTAGCGGTTTTTCTAGGGGTGGGTTTGGTCTGTACCATCGTCGGCCTCATCTGGTTCAACCGCCGCGATATAGCTATCTCCTAAATCCTAAAAAAGTTCGTTTGACAAAAAGGTTAGAATTAAACATCCTTTCGAGCTCCCAGCACCCAAGAGGTTGGATGTTGCGAGCCCCGAAGGGATCCACGGCTCGGATCTTGAACGGGCCAGCAAGGTTGTGGCGACCCCACAACCACTGAGAATCCCCGCTTGAGAGAGCGGATTCCAGTAGACCCTTGCCGGAACTTAAAGACTGACGTGGAAAAAGCATCTTCGCGGATGGGAGTGCACTCCTAAGACAGTACCGGCAAGGAACCCGAGGCGGCTCGCGACCCCCACGCAAGCCGCCTTTTTCTTTTAAACAAGGTTAGAAACGGTGTGCTATACTGCGTGAGTATTTGTTTCCTCTCGTTCGGTAAAAGATATCCTCAAAGCTTATCCCACACGATCAGACAGAAACAGAAAAATAAAGGTGGTGATAATTGAATGACTAAGAAATTATTCGTCGGAGGGCTTCCTTATAGCGTTACCGATTCCAAACTCCAAGAGATGTTTTCAGAGATTGGTGCAGTTTCCTCTGCAACTGTGATTTCCGACAGAGACACAGGCCAGAGTAAGGGTTTCGGATTTGTCGAGATGGAAAAAGATCACGAGGCCGATGAAGCTATCAAAAAATTAAACGGCACGATGATGGAAGGAAGAACGATTGCCGTCAACGTCGCCAGACCAAGAGAAGATCGACCAAAAGGTCCGCGGTTTAACGACCGAAGAGGTCGCAGGCGCTTCTAAATACCTCCTTCCAAAAGGGAAAAGGGCCAGACTCCAATGAATCCAGCCCTTACACTGTTAGACAGCCGGTCAGAAATCAGCCCCGGTGATGTAATCTATAGCGATAAGAGTGGCCAGTCGCTGGAGGGCGATCTGATCCATGTTATGCATCGCCCACTCCCTGACCCAAGGCTGAAGGTGAGCCCCGTGACCGTGACCGCAGACTTTGCAGTACTCCCCAGTCCCGAACAACCGTTCCAAGAAGCCCGGCTGCTTTTTGGCAGGGTAAATATGGACGTGAGACGGGACGCCGTTTACGTAGTACGGTACCCCGCAGACTTCGCACGGACCATCGGGCCATTCTCTTACCGGCTCGTCGTCGAAGTAGTAATCGTCGTAGTACTCACCGTAGTCCAAATCGTCGTCCATCGATCCCTCCTTTCCTTGGTTTTTATACCTAAATTATACTCTTTTGCTCCAGAAAGTCAACGCTATAGGGCAGACAGCTCTTTTCTCAAGACCGTCTAACCAAAAAAAGGCCGTGCAAAAAAGCACAGCCTGTTTGATGAGTTCCTAACGAAGCCACACGTGACCCCAAAAGCGGTTCCAAAGGAACACGAACCGCTCGCGCGACAGCAGTGCGTGTATCCCAAGGAAAGCCGCCAAGAGCACCAGGAACGTCGAGTCCTGCCGAATCGCCGTCCAAAAGTAGAACACCGACAAGAAAAAGGACGCAATTCCTTGGAAGACCAGAAAGTCCACGCGGACCAGGACCAGGGTCGCCAGGGTCACCACCGCCCAGACCAAGGGACTCACGAACCCGGTGATAGTAAGCAGGGTAAAGCCCGACAACGCGAGAAGCAGATCCGCCCAACCGTCGAGCTCTGCAAGTCTTCCTTCCCCGGCTAAGCCGCTACGGCGCGCCAGTTGGCCGTCGAACAGGTCGGTCATCCACAGGAGGAGAAGAAGCCATCCTCCAGTCCCGGCAACCGCCGAGGGACCCTCGGCCAAGCCGACGAGCGGGACGACTAGCACTCCGACAAATCGAATTAAGGTCAAGAGATCCGCCGTCCGCTTTAAGGTGTGGCTCGCTCTCATCTTACTTCCTCCTTTCTTGGAGTTATGGGATTTGCCTAAATTATATTCCCGATTTCTAGTGAGTCAAGAAAACCGTTGCTTTGTTTGCCGCGACCTAAAAACAAATTATAAAATCGCGTTAGAGCCTGATATTACTGCAAAGGGGGTGATAACACTGAACAAAGGTCTTCTAATCGCCATCATTATCGTCTTGCTCGGAGCTGCAGGAGCCGGATATTGGTACTTCTACCTACGCGAAGGCGCCTCCCCCACCACAACCGAGGAATCCTCCTCCGACGGGGGTTTCGTCGGCAGCATCGCCGATGCCCTAAAGGTGGGCACCGCAATGAAGTGCACCTGGAGCTACCAAGGGGATTCCGCCACCTTTTACCTTAAAGGGAACAAGTACTACGGCGAGATAACCACGCAAGAGACGGGAACGTTTAAGTACATCTACCGCGACGACTGCACCTACTACTGGCAGGAGGGACAAAGCCAAGGAACCAAGCTCTGCGTTACCCTGGCAGAGGGTGAGGAATATGATACATCTGACTTGGAAGCGGCCGACTCCTCCGCCCAGGCACTGGGCTACGAGTACAGCTGCAACCCGGAGGTGGTCACCGACTCGCGGTTCACACTCCCAACTGGAGTGGAGTTTCTGGACTTGAGCCAGTATATGCAGCAGTTCAAGCCTTAAGCACTCAACGCTACAAATCCCGTTACTAAAGATTTGTCGGGTATAAATTCGTTATGAGGATAATACGGACAAAGACCAAAACCAAAGCCATGAAGGCGTTTGGGAAAATCGAGTGGCCGCTGACTCACAAGGAACACTTTGGCCACGAACGGGACGAAAGGTACTGGAAGAAAGTCAAGTTCTACCTAAGCGCCAAGGAAGGGAACACGGTCCTAGGGATGGTTGATGGCAACTACATGGCAGGCGTTATGTACGTCTCCCAGCTTATCGTGGGTCACAAAGCCCGAGGCAGGGGTATAGGTCGGGCTCTTATGGAAGAGACCGAAGAAATCGCCCGGAAAAACCGGGTCCATAAGATTTACCTACACACTGGATCCACTTGGGGCGCGGTCGATTTTTACGAAAAGCTCGGGTACAAAACGACGGCCGACCTCAAAAACCACTACGAAGGACAGGACTTCTGCGTAATGTCCAAGCTGCTTTAAGTGGCCTTCCCCTCGGAGCCAAAGAGCTTGATCTTGCGCTCCACTACCTCCTGGACGGCGGCGATGACGTCAGGCATAATCTTGTAAATGGCAACCTCGTCGGTCTTTTTAAGTACTTTCTCCAGAGTTTCCCGGTAGGCAATTCTCATCTCCGAGTTGACGTTAACCTTGACTATCCGACCGGTCTTTATAGCTCCCCGGACCTGATCGTCGGGGATGCCGCTCCCGCCGTGCAGGCTAAAGAAGCACGGAAGGGTCTGCCTAAGGGTCCTTAAAAGCTCCAGATCCAGCTTGGGGGCGGTCTTGTATACGCCGTGGACGTTGCCTATGGAAACCGCCAAGGTATCTATCCCGGTGCGCGACACAAAATCCTTGGCTTGCTCGGGATCGGTGTACTTCGATTTGGCCTGCTCTTCCTCAATCTTCTCCTGAAGATGCGGTGCGCTCGAGCCCTCAATAAAAGTGAGCTCCGCCTCGACCAAAAGACCTTTCGCGTGCGCCTCCTCCGCGACCTTTTTTGTCGCCGCGACGTTCTCCTCGTAAGGCAACTTGGAGGCATTGATGTGTATAAGCTCGTAACCGGCCTCGATTCCCTCCTCGGCCGCCTCAACTGACGGCGCGTGATCCAAATTTATGAAAATTGGAACACCGGTTTCTTCGCGATAATTTTTAACGAGGTCCACCAAATTGGCGGCGCCTATAAATTCGGTCTCGCCGTGCGAGCTTTCCACAATTATTGGTGCCCTAAGCTTGGCCGCGGCACCTACAATGGCTTTTAAAGTTTCGATATTGGCAGCGTTAAAGGCGCCTATGGAGTAGACTTCGTCTTGGGCTTTGGTTAATACGTCTTTAGCGGCCATATGAGTAAATTACTTGCTCTTTTTGAGTCCTATTGCTTTTTTCGCTGCGGCGACGATGTCCTTGGCAACTAACCCAAACTTAACCATCAATTCATCTGGGTCGCCGGACTCCCCAAAGCGGTCTTTGACCCCCACGCGAACGACCGGGACAGGGTAGTTCTCGCCCAAAAATTCTGCGACCGCCCCTCCCAATCCACCCGCCACCTGGTGCTCTTCCGCGGTCACAACTGCGCCCGCTTTTTTAGCTGCCGCGAGGATGGTTTTTTCGTCCAAGGGTTTGACCGACGGCGAGTTGTAAACCTCGACGCCCAAGCCGGACTTTTCTAATCTTGCGGCGGCCAAAAGCGACTCGTGGACCAGCGGTCCACAAGCCACAATCGTAACATCCACGATCTTACCTTTGGATTCCCAAAATACCCGCGCCTGGCCTATCTTAAAAGGCGTTTTGTCGGTCGTTACAACCGGCGTCTTTTCGCGGGCAAAGCGCATATAGGCGGGTCCGTCAAGCTTGGCTATGGTCTCGACAATCCTCTTTGCCTCCCACACATCGCAGGGCGCAAAAACGGTCATATTGGGCTGCACCCTCATCAAAGCCATATCCTCAAGGGCCTGGTGCGTCGCCCCGTCGGGCCCCACCGAAATGCCCGCGTGGGCGCCCATTATCTTGACGTTGGTTTCCTGAAGAGATATCAGGGTTCTAATCTGCTCGTTATTCCTTCCCGGTGAAAATACCGCGTAAGAGGCAATAAACGGGATCTTACCTCCCAAAGCCATCCCGGCGGCCAAGGAGGCCATATTCTGCTCCGCGACCCCCATCTCTACGTAGCGATCGGGGAACTCTTGCTGGAACCAGTGAGAACGGGTAGATTCCGCCAAATCTGCGCACAAAACAACGACGTTTTTATCTTTTCTTCCCGCCTCGACCACTCCCTTACCGTAGCCGTCGCGGGTGGGCAACATCTCAAGCTTCTTCTTGTCCAAGACGTTTGGGACCAGTTTTGCTGATTTATTTATAGGCATTTTTAACTACTCTCTACTCCTATTTACTCGTGTTCGCTCCTTATCTTCCCACCCAAGGTTCTTATCTCGTGCAGCGCTTTTCTGGCCTCCTCCGGCTTGGGAGGCTTGCCGTGCCAGGCGGGGTCCCATTCCATAAACCCAACCCCACGGCCGGGTATGGTGTGAGCGATTATCAAGGTCGGATCCTCGTAAACCGCTTTGGCGTGATTTACGGCGTCTATAAATTCCTCGATATTGTGCCCATCGATATGCAAAACATGCCAACCGAAGGATTTGTACTTTTCCTCCAGTGGTTCCAACGGCATCACATCCTCGGTGTGCCCGTTTATTTGGATATTATTTCTGTCCATAATGGCGGTTAGGTTGTTGAGGTTATTCTTCCCAGCAAACATCGCCGCCTCCCAAGTGTTTCCGGCCTGTTGTTCCCCGTCGCTCATGATGCAATAAACCCTCCACTTCGCCTCATCCATCTTGCCGGCCAGAGCCATACCGGCGGCCTGCGACAGACCGGAACCTAAGGGACCGGAAGTCGTCTCTACCCCCGGGAGTTTGGTTCGCTCTGGGTGCCCTTGCAACCGTGTCCCCCACTTGCGGAGCGTCCAAAGCTCCTCGTGAGGGAGATAACCGGCGTGAGCCATAACTGTGTAGCGGGCGGGGCAAATGTGCCCGCAGGAGAGAATAAGACGATCCCGATCCTTCCAATCCGGATCCTGGGGCTTGTGGTTGAGGATATGAAAATACATCGCGGTCCAGATCTCCATGGTTCCCAACGGCCCCGCGGAGTGGCCGGAACCCGCTAGGGTAAGCATCTTGATAAGGTCTTCCCTCATCTCGTTTGCCATCTTGTAGAGTTTGTCGGTTGTGTAGTGATCTTTCTTGGGAAATTTCATGCTCGATACACTAAGGAATTTTCCGTTTCCTTCTCTAGTTTTTGAATTTCTTCCAAGACCTCCTCAGGGGTATCGACTATGCGATAGACCTTGAGTTCCTCGCCTCTAATATACATATTTTTGGCGACTGCCTCCAAAATCTCATGCCAAAACCCACCGTATAGGATAAAGGGCTTGTGGTGCCCAAAATAAAGCCGCGCGACCCCCCAAGCCATGCCAAACTCCGACACCGTCCCGGTACCGCCGCGGAAGATGACGTAGGCGTCGCCTATATCCAAAAGCCGTAGCGTCCTCTCCAAATAATTTGTGGTCTTTATCTCCTGGTCGATTGGGTTACTCTTGTCTCGACCCTCAAAGTAAGGGGCGTCTTTGGGGTAGAAGCTCACCCCAATGACCTTGCCGTTTGCTTCCTTAGCCCCCAGGGTCGCCGCTTTCATAACACCCGGTCCTCCGCCGTTTACTATTGTGTAACCCTGCTCGGCGAGGAGTTTGGAGGTCTCATAGGCCGCCTTCCATTCGGGTCTATCTTCGTGAGCGTCGGCGAAACCAAAAATGGAGATTTTTTCAAACCTTCTAGACATTGGAAGAGGCATCTTCTAACGCTTTGATTGCCTCATCAACGTTATCAGATTCAAATATGGCCGAGCCAGCGCAGAGTTCGGTCGCCCCGGCGGCGACCATGCCGGGCGAGGTTTCCACGTTTACTCCGCCGTCGACCGAGATGGGAAGGTTGGGGAAAGCGTCCCTGACCTCCCGGATTCTGCCCAGGACGGAAGGGACAAACTTTTGCCCTCCAAACCCACTTTTTACACCCATCGCCTGGAAGAGGTCGACCTTAGGCAAGAATTTCCAAACCCGCTCGAGCGGAGTATCAGGGTCCAGGGTCACACCCACACTAAAGCTTTTGGATTCGGCTTCCTGTATTAACTCGAGCCACCCCTGGTGGTTCCCTTTCGACTCGACGTGAAAGATCAGACGGTCGACCCAGGGATGCTTAAGAAGCTCAACCCACCGCTCGGGGTCTTGAACCATCAAATCCGCCTCAATCTTGAGAAGAGATACGTCCGGATCCGGTCCCTTCCACAGCTCCTTCTCCTCAATCTCCTCAAACACAAGAGGGTCGGAGAAGGTGGTATTGGGAACAAAATGCCCGTCCATTATGTCCCACTGAACGCGAGAAACATAAGGAGCGACGAGCTCGAGGCGTTTTATGAACTCGTCTTTGCTGTGAACCAGGATGGTTGGAACAATTTCAACCATAGTCCTACGATATACCTGAAATTGCTAGAACCGCTTTGAGCGGTCGTCCAATTTCAATCACTTTATTAATTTTACCAGTGTTGGCACCTTAAAAACCCCGTGTTATCATCTGCATAAGCAGAAAACGTCTGAAAGGAGGGAGAAAATGTTAGTCAGTTTGGTTGAACTTCAGGATTTCTTAGCTGACGCCGCCCTCCACACCTACGCTGTCGGCGGCGAGCGGGTAGCGCCATGGAATCTCGGTTTTAAAGAGATAGAGTACATCAGGGGGACTCTTCGCTACCGGGATAGTTGGGCTGGCTCACGCCGGGCACCAGGTAGAGAGGTCATCTTCCTATTGCTCCAAACCCCCATCTGGAGCAGGTGGTACGACGGCGGGATAAGACCCAGGTTTTGGGGTGATGGGCGACTAGTCAAAGAAGCCGCCGATTTCCTCAAAGAGTCCCTCCGCTACCTTCCCGTCGAGAGGCCTTGGCGGCGCGGACCTGCCTTCTTCCGCAAAGGAAGGTGGGTCTACACGAGTGTTGTTGTGGGGAGCATGCGCTCCTTCGTTGGGATAGAATGGATCCTCCAGCTGCCTAAAGGGGTCGTTTTCCAACAAATCTACGGCGGGGGTCTGGTCGTAGGCAAGGAAGTACCTCAAATCGTGGAATAACTTCGCCAGCAAAGGAGATGGATATGAAGCTCTTAGCGAAGATCAAGAAGCTGTTGGAGCCGAAGGAGAAACCGAGGCGTCCGGAGTACATGTGGGAGATCCTCAACATCATTCTCCCACCGGACAAAAAGCGCAGATGGAGGAGCCCGTACCCCCCACTCGGAGACATGAGGGTGGACGAGGTCTTCAACCTGGCGAGGACGGCACAGGCCAAGCGAGGGTGAATTTTCCCCTCGCTTTTCTTTTTCACTGAAACATCTACACCTTTCGGGTGATAGGTTTAGGATTCAAGATTGGAAATCTTTTTAATGCGTCGCAGGTGGCGCTCTTCTGAAGGATCGGGGGTTTCGAGCCAGGTTTTGACGATGTTTTTGGCTTGTTTCTCGCTTAGGTGATCGGCGGGAAGGGAGAGGACGTTCGTTCCGTCGTGCTGGCGGGACTGCTTCACCAACGCCTCTTCATCACCCCACACAAGAGCCGAGCGCACACTCTTGAACTTATTGGCTACCACATCAACCCCAACGCCGGAACCGCAGAGCAGTATTCCTCTGTTCTCTTTCGGGTTTTCGGAAACCTTTCTTGCAACTGCAGAGGCAAAGTCGGGGTAGTCGTCCTTCTTATCGTAAGACGCAGCCCCTAAATCCTCGAACTCGTAACCCCACTCCCCAAGCCACAGCGCAATTTTCTCCTTCAATTCAAAACCCCGATGGTCGGTTCCCAAATAAATCATATTGAAAGTGAACAACACACAGAGAACAGAAAACAGAGGGCAAGAACGCCATATCTGAAAAGATACGAACCAGGTCCTTAGCTTAGCCTTTTTCGTATCGCCTCAAGAATATCCCTGGCCGTTTCCTGTCCTCCCAAACCAAACGCTAAACCTCCAGCCAAGGCGAGCATCGCTACAACACCGGTGAAGAGAACCTGCACCAAGTTAGCGGCGACACCAAGCTGGTTCAAGACCACAAGCGCGGTAAAAAAGAGGATTGCGTAGCGAGAAACTCCCGCCATAACCTGAGCCGAGACGGCTCCGATACCCTTGAATCCTTGCCTTATCACCCCCTCGGTCAAATCGGCGACCACTATGCCGATAAAACCAATGACGGCGGCCACGAAAACGTTGGGCAAGTAAGCCAGGAGATCGCTCAAAAGATCAGAAATTCCCGGTACTCCCCAGGTCGCAAGCGCCGGAACCAAGAAGAGAACTATCACCGCCCAGCGGGCGATCTCTCCTATCAATTTTTGCCACACGCGCACGCTCGCACCCTTGGTTAGCTTTGCTTTCTCCCCCCACTTGTCAACTTTCAAAACCCCAAAAAGGGCATCCAAGCCGCGCTTGACCAAACCGGCAACGATAAGACCGACCAGAAGGATTATTAAACCACCTAGGAATTCAGGAAAACCGCCAGCTAGACCGGTAAGAGAGGTGGTTAAGGCGTCACTCATACTATCGAGTATGTCCTGCCACATTAAGAGTTTTTCACCCCCTCTCGAGAGATGATACACGAGGTCATCCTATCACCTATGATAGCGGATTAGGGAGAAGATTAACAAGAGCGGTTAGTCGCCAGCTAGCATAAACATGGAGACAAGGTAACCTAAGGCTGCAATCAAGAAAAACGCTGGAAGAGGCACACCTAAAACCCAAAGCCCCATCATTCCCAAAGTGGTTAAAATCCCTCCAAAATGAAGTAACATCTCGCGGCGGACGATAAACTCGCTGGGGTGTTTTCGCCTCCTCGCTTTCTCGTAGGTCACTACGTCAAACGGTATACCCTGAACCCCGTCGACGAGCTTGTTCAAGGAATCCACAAAAAACGCCTCGAAAGGGGTCGCTATGAAAGCTTTGACAATCCATATCGTGCTGTTTACCCAAGCCCCGAACCTCAAAACCAACCTTCTACCGAACCTGTCTACAGCTCTTCCGGTTGCAAGGAGGGAAACAACCGAAACTAAAAGAACAGCGGATGTTATAACCCCAACCTCGCTGTATGAATTTTGGGTTAACCCGAATAAGAAAACCGGCCAGACCACCGCGGCGACAAGCGCCACGCTTCTAACCCCCCAAAAAGCGGCAAAAATTCTCCCGTATCCCCCGGCAAAGGTTTCTTTGAGGATGTGCCTCCAGCCAGGATAGGCGCCGTGGGCGTGGTGCGGCATAAAAAACAAAGGCAGGGCGGATGCCAATACCAAGAAGATGGCCAGGTAGAATACCGAGGTAAATCCTATTTTTGAAATTGTAAAGCCCCCGGCAAGAGGCGCCACCACGGCGACCAATCTTGCGATAACACCCGGTATGGAAACCTGCTCCCCAAAGTGTCGGGCGGAAGCGTCTTCGACAAAGATGAGGTGGTAAGGAATCCAGAAAAGAAGCAACTTCGCGGCTTCAAGGGGAACAACAATCCAAAGGTACAAAATGTTTTCTGCGGCTAAGGAGAAAAGGAAGAGCTCCAGCGCCAAAAGAACGCTCGCCACAAAAACGGACCACCTAAACCCAATCCGTACTACCAGCCACCCCAAAGGCATGGCAAGCGCGACGACAAAGGACGAGTAAGCGGCAAAAAATACCAAAACCCACAGAAAATCCCCTGTTATATTGAGGATGTAAATAGGTATAAAGACGCTAACCAAGGATATAGCGAGGGTACGCAGCGTAAATGAGAAGTAAAGAGCGGATAGCGGTTTAGCCCTAAAATGCGGGAGTTTTATGTGGTGGTAGAAATCCAGAAGCACAGATTCAAGATAGCAAGTTTTCTATTCCCTAAACCCTTCCTCCCCAACCAAAGGCACGAAGCGAAAGCCGCTAAAACGCTCGACCTTCTCGCCGTCCCTCGTCTTGGTGAGCCTCACCATATCCTGAAGCCCAACGCCAACCGGCACAACCAATCGCCCACCCACCTTAAGCTGCTCAACGAGAGGTCGGGGAACCCTGGGGGAGGCGGCGGTGACGACAATCCTGTCAAAAGGGGCTTTATCGGCGAGCCCCAAACTCCCGTCACCGACGACAACCTCGACGTTGTCGTAACCGCATCTTTCTAAAACATCTCGGGCGCTTTCGGCTAGCTCCTCAACCCTCTCGATGGTATAAACCTTGCGACAAAGCCGTGAGAGTATCGCAGCCTGATAGCCTGATCCGGTTCCAACTTCCAAAACGTTATCTTGCGGTTGGGGATCAAGAAGCTGAGTCATAAAAGCAACGGTGTAGGGTTGGGAAATGGTTTGCCCACTCCCGATCTCCAAAGGCATATCTTCATACGATAGATCACGGTACCTACGGGACACGAACTCTTCGCGGGGCACAACATTGAACGCTTTCAAAACGCGCTTATCGCTAATTCCGCGCTTCTCAAGATGCTCCTCGAGCATCTTCCTCTTAGCGTCGGCGAGAGCTTTCATATATCTTAAATTTACTCTACTTCGCCGCCCCCTCCGAAACTGTCCATCTGTTGCTCCGAAATATCACCAATCCAAGGGAGCTTATACATCTTCCCCTGATACGCCTGGTACATAAGGTAAAGCCACAAGACGAATGCGGCAACCGTTACGAAAGGCGAAAGCGCAAACCAGACCACGTTCACAATCGGGATAATACCCAAAACAAGCGACAGGATGACCAAACCTCCGGAAAGGATGGTCGATTGCATAGCGTGGAAGCGAACGAACCTTCCTTTTTCGGTAAGAAGAAAGAAAATACCGGTGATAAAACCTAAAAAGTAGGCCAGCGCCCCCGCGACGTTTTCCTCAAGTCCCATTGATGTTTTAGCCATTGTACTGCTAAAGCAGAAGTACCATTTGTTCATCTACCATTTACCATGTTCAATCTTTACATGGTACTTGATACTTTCTTAACTTGATACTTCCGCTCCTTAAGCGGTTTCACCTCCTCTCACTAACTACGACTAACTAACGTTACCAGTTTTAAGTTACCGCTTTCGCTGCTTCTTAAAAAGCTTCTCAACCTCCAAAACCGTCGTCGCTTGCTCCGGCGCCTTATCATTCCGAAAAGCCATAAGTCGAGGAAAGCGTAGGGCAAGCCCCGGCTCGTCCCCCCGGGCCCCAGCGGTATGCAAGGGCGAGCGGGTTATCTCGTCGGCTCGAATGGCAACTACAATCTGCGGCGCGGCCCAAACATCCGGAACGAGCTCTTTGACAACCTTGACATTCTTGGGCTTCTCTTTAACCGATATCTTATCGACCCTCCTTTTCATCTCTCGCCATTCCTCATCCTTTAAACCAGTCCCCACCCGGGATATGGTCTTGAAGGCGTCGGCCTTATCGTCATAAACCGCGACCAAAAAACCGCCTATGCCAAACTCTGCCCTCTTGCCGCGACCACGGTAGTACCCTAATACCACGCAGTCTATGGTGTCCTCGAGCTCCCCTTCCTCAACCCTCTTGAGCTTTACCCAATTGAAATTCCGAACCCCGGCTTGGTAAACGCCGTCCAATCTCTTGGTCATTATCCCCTCAAGCCCGTGTTCGACCTGTTCCATAAAGAACTCCTGGAGTCTCTCTGCGTCTTTAAATTCGTGTTCCTCGGCTATGAGTATGGTGTTCTCGGAACCTTTTACCAATTTCTCCAGAGCTCCGCGCCTTGTGGAATAGGGGTTGTGGGTTAAGTCACGACCGTCGAGATACAAAAGGTCAAAAGCGAAAACCTTAAGAGGAAGCTTCTCTGCTTTCTCCATAACGTCGTACTTGCGCTTCCTTTTGGCCGTTTCCTGGAAAGGCTCAAACTCCTCTGTTTCGGGGTTGTAAGCTATCGCCTCACCCTCCATAATCACGCTTTTAGCCGGGAGTTTTTGCGCCGCCGCAACTATCTCTGGGAACATAGCGGTCGTGTCCTCCAAATTGCGGGAGAAAATCTTGACCCAAGGACCCCCTACCTCGGCCGCCAGAAGAGCAAGCTGCTCACCCCCCTCGCGTTCTTTGAGCTTCCTTGACTTATCGAGGTGAAGTTGCACGCGAAAGCCGTCGTATTTGGGCTCGGCGGCGAGCCGGCCCCCCATCTTGTCGATAATTTCCTGGGGGGTAGGAAGGCGCTCGGCGGCGGCCATCCTGACGGGGGTCCCGACCGACACTTTAATTTTTGCAAGCCCCTTGACCCCTTTAGTCTTGACAAGTTGGGCGATTTTCCCAATATCCGCCAATACGTTGTAAGCGCGCTCTATACCCGCCCTGGCGCTCTTGTCCCCGACCTCCATGACGGAGAGCGCGTCGAGGATAGTTTTGTCGGAAAACCCGAGCCGAAGCTTTTTGACCGGTATGCGAGTCACAAAGCGGGTGGACAAGGGGTCGAGTTTCTTGAGAAGCTCAGCCGCCCACTTAACCTTTTTCTCCTGCGATCCCGCCCCCTCAATCTCTGCTACTTTCCTCAACTCCCTATAAACCTGGTCAACTGTCAACTTTAAACTTTTAACTTTAAACTTTGAACCCAGTTCCTCCGCCGCCTCGCCCAAGTCCCCTTTCTTTTTGTAGAGCTTGCGGACCTCCTCTTGGGGTTTGTCGTACGCCTCCGCCATAATGCGGACCATCATCTTCTCGGCGAGATTAAACTCGACACCCTCGTAAAGAGGAGCTAGCTGGCCCAAGGCGAGGTAGCATATTTTGTCTATTTCCGAGGATGTCGCTTCCTTGAGGAGCTTGGCCAGAAGGTCGGTCATTTCAAGCCGCTTTGGGGTCGCTTCTATTTTGGAGAAGTAATCTGCTAGACGGGAGAACTTCACGCCCCAATTTTACAGCAAAGTGTAGTAAACTTAACCTCATCAAAAAACCACACTAAGAAAGGAGCGGCACATGGGAGAGGGTCGCGACTTGGTCGAGTTTATCGTAGTTTCGTCGGTTCTTATTTGGATTTTCCTGGTAGCAGTGTTCTGGAAACAGAGTAGGGAATTTCTGCGATACCTCTTGAACCAAGTCCCCGCGCAAAGCGAAGATGAGTAATCTTCGCTTTTTTCTTTCTCTTATTTGTGAAGCTATAGGTTAGATGGTAGAATTCGGTTAAAACCTAAAAGAAAGGAGGTTAGATCGATGATCGACCTTCTGGTCGGAATTCTCCTGCTGGTCTCGTCCACCCTTCCGTTTGACGTTTTGGTGGACAAAGATCACCCGCTCCCGGCAGATTACAATCCAGGAATTAACTCGGAAGCTGGCTACCGTCTCAACCTGATGATAGAAGCCGCGGAGGCAGACGGTTACGAGGTCGTGGTTGTGAGCGGCTTTAGGTCGTATGACTACCAGGCGGCCATCCACGAGAAAGAGTGCTCCTGGAATACCCGGTGCAAAGACTTCTCTATGGAGGCAGGGCGCAGTGAACACCAGCTCGGTACAACCTTCGACTTGGCTACCGAGCCGACCCGATCGCCAGATTACGGTCCAAACCACCAACTCTGGCGATGGCTTAAGGAACACGCTCACGAGTTTGGGTTTGTCGAGTCCTACCCGTTCAAGCGCTGCGACGAGCCCCCCTACAGCAACCTCGGACTCGCCGCGTGCGGGGTCGAGCTCGCTTGGGAGCCGTGGCACTGGAGGTTCGTGGGGTTGGAGCTCGCACAAGAGATCCACGAGGCGGAGTACCTGGACCCGGATAGCTCCGTGATCCCCCAGGATTTCTACCGGATCTACCCGGCAGAGACCCGGGAAAACGAGCCCGCTACTCTCTACCGGCCCAAGTAGCGAAGGGAAGAGAGGACATGAACAAGGTAGCGCGGGCTCTAAAGCAGGTGATCAGGGTGGTGCTGACCGTGGTCGTGACCCCCGTGATCGTCGTACTCTCGGTAATCGCGGCCTTCGTAATCCCGCTCGTCAGATGGCTCAAGAAACGCAGGAGAGATCGCCAAACAAACAAAGGAGAAAGGAGTTAGAAGATGCTGCGCAAGATATCTTATCTGGTGCTGCTTCTGGGTTTCGGCCTCCTGGTTGCAGCCGTGATCGCCGCATCCGGGCGCTGGGCGTTCGACGGTCTCCTCCTCATGATTGGAGGATACGCTCTCAACACCATCGACAGGGCACGGCGGAGCGAAAAGATGGCCGAGAAACTCGCCGAGCTGGCTGAGGAGTGACCACCCAAGGACCTTGGAGAAATCCCGGGTCCTTTTCTTTCCCTTAGCTTAGGAACACTTCGCGCGAAGTGTTCCACAACAAGCTAGAGCTCAATAACCCTCAGCTCTCGGAGTGTTTCGGTGGGCACTTGCTCGGGATTGGCGGTAGTGATGATGACCTGCCCCTGTCCACCGTCTATGAGTTCAAAAACCCCGGCGCGATTTTTCTTGTCGAGCTCGGAGAAGATATCGTCCAAAAGAAGGAGCGGCCTGTACCCGATCCTCCTCTCCACATACCCCAACTCCGCACGCTTTAGGACAAGTACCGCCCGCCTCTGCTCGCCGCGTGAACCGTAGCCCGACAGGTCTCTCTCCCCAGAGAAGAAAGAAAAGTCGTCGCGGTGTGGCCCAATGAGCGAGGTTTCGGCTGCTATCTCCCGCGTCCTCGAATCTCGGAGTCTCTCCGCGGTCAATCCTGAGAGAATATAACTAAGTTCCAATCTCTCGGTTCTAAGATCTCCATTAACCTCGTCAAAAAATTCCTTTCGGCTGTCCTGCAAAGGAACGCCATACTCCAGAAGCTTTGCGTCCCAAAAACCTAGCTCATCCTCGGAAGATTTGCTCTTTTTAATCTGCTCCAAAAGCCGGTTCCTTCGCTTTCGTACCTTCTCATACTCACGAAGCGTCCTCGCGTACTCCAAACTGGTGCTCCCAAGGGCAAAATCCACAAATCTGCGTCTCAAGTCCGGCGCGCCGGTCACCAGATTTAGGTCCTGCGGCGAGAAAAGAACGGCGTGGAAGTGCTGGGAAAAATCGGATAGGCGCCGCCCAACCCCGTTGACGCGAAACCGTTTGCCGTTTCCGGTTAAGATTACCTCAAGCTCCCTTTTATCTCCGCCCTCAAATGCGGCTCTGACAAACCCGAGCTTTGCGCCGCCCCTCAACATTTCTTGGTCTAACGTCGCCCATGGGGAAGTGCCAAAAGCAAGAAGGAAAATAGATTCCATAAGGTTGCTCTTGCCCGCGGTGTTTGGCCCGACAACCAGTGTTATCTCGCCGTTAAACTCGAAAATCTTTTTGGGGTAACTCCTAAAATTCTCCAGATAAATCTTTTTAAGTAACATGAGCTAGACTATAATCCGAATGTTTCTTGCCCCTTAATCTGTTCCTCGACAGCGTCTCCTTTACCCAAACCCAAAAGCTGGCAGTTGTCGCAATAGAAGGTTCCGCGCCCACTGAGCTGCTTGAACCGTAGCACGCTGCCGCAGCGCGCGCACTTCTCCCCCTCTTTCTGGTAAACCCTAAAGTGTTCTTGATGTTTACCCGCTCTTCCGTACGCATCTACGTAGGTATCTATGCTCGATCCCCTGTGTTCGATACCCTCACGAAGTATGTCCAGTACCGCTTGATGCAACTTTCTTAACTGTTCTCCTGAGAGTTTGTGGGTTTTGGCTTCAGGGTGAATCTCCGCCATCCACAGCGCGTCGTTGGCATATATGTTTCCGATTCCGGAAACCAAAGACTGATCCAGGAGCACGTTCTTAACAGATACTTTCTTTGATAGAAACCGCTCTGCAAATTCCTCGGCGGTAATTTCAAACGGGTCTGGGCCGTAACGCTTGCTAAACTCCCTAAAGCGGTCCTCGCCAAAAAGCTCAACCCAACCAAACATGCGGATATCAGTAAACCTAAGCTGCCTTCCGTCCGAGAAGATAAAGCTGACCCGTTGATTGGGATCAGGAACGTCTCCAGCCCGCCGAAGAAGCAATCGGCCGGTCATAGCAAGGTGAAAAACGACACGGCGTGTGTCGTCCAAAACCATATGGACGGTCTTTCCGACCCTGTCAACCGTCGAAACGGAGGAACCAACAGTAGAGGGTAAATCAGAAGCCTTAGGGCGGTAGCCCCCGTGGACGATAACCCTCTTAACCACCAATTCCGGGAGGGCTTCCTTCAGATCCTTAACTATTGTTTCAATCTCTGGTAGTTCCGGCACAAGCTTAGTTTAAAGTTTAAAACCTAAAATGCAAAATTCTGGGCGATTTTTGCTTACCGCCCAATTCGATACGCGAAAGCCTATCGTGAGGAAAAGAGGTCAGCGGATATTTGAATTTATTACCCTCCAAGTCAAGAAGAAGTAAGGTAAGCGGCCATCCGTGGGAGAAAGCGACGGCAGCCCCGTCGCGGTTTTCCCCGACCATAAGCTCAAGCGCCTTCCTCATCCTCGAGAGGACTTGATCCGGAGATTCGTAATATTTAAGGAAAAAGGAGTAGGGTTTGCTCTTTATAAAGGCGTTGGGTTTGCCCGCGAGTTTGCTGTCCCATTCGTTAAGCTCCTCCAAAACCCGAAATTTGGCTTTCGGAAAAGACTCCTTGAACACTTCTGCGCTTTGCCGAGCTCTTAGAAGAGGGCTGGTGTAGACGGAGGTGACCCGCTCGTTGGCCAACTGCCTGGCAGCCCTTTTTAAGTGCTTCTTGCCGCGCGGGCTTAGAGCAAAGCGGTCGAGCCGACCCTTTATTAAATCCTCGGGATTCTCGGTTTCACCGTGGCGCAAAAGATAGACGGTTGTCATATGACTCTACTCTCTTTAAGTTTTGAGTCGACGAAGGCTGAAAATTCTTTCTTGAAACGGTCTTTGGAAAACCTCTTGGCTTGGGTGATACAGTCACGCGCTTTGTACTTGGATGGATCGAAATTCTGTAAGGCTTCGGTCAGCGAATCCGTCGTCTGCTCGGCGAAAAACTCACCGGTCCTACCTGGCACAATCGACTCCGTAGCACCCCCCTTCGCAAATGCAAGTACAGGTTTGCCAAAGCTCATCGCCTCAACGGGCGTTATCCCAAAGTCCTCCTCTGTGGGAAAAACTAGAGCGTGGCAATCTTTGTAAATCCTTGCTAGTTTCTCATCGGTCACAAACCCGAGAAACTCAACCGTAGGTCCCGCCATCTTTTTGAGTCTCCTCTCCTCCTTTCCCGCCCCCGCTACCTTGAGCGGTATTTTGAGTTGGTTGGCCGCTCGGACCGCCAAATCGATTCGCTTATACGGCAGAAGGCGGGAGACGACTAGGTAATAACTGCCCAGTTGATCGGTTGGTTGGTCGACTGGGTTTTTAGGCAACTCAACGGGCGGGTAGATGACAGTCGCCTCTCGCCGATAAAATTTCTTAATTCGTCCCGCAACCTCTTGAGAGTTAGCCACCAAAAATTGCGGTCTGCGGGCGGCGTGGTAATCCCACACCCGAAAGAAGTTATCCAAAACGGAAAGTACGGGTCGATAGACAAATAGCTCCCGTTTGCCGGTTTCTGCGCTGTAGTGGTAGAGGAACCGAGGCGGTGTGTGGATGTAGGAGATGTGGACGGTCGGGGGACGAGTCAAAACCCCTTTGGCAAAAAAAGCGGTCGAGGAGATAACCAAATCGTAGTCTGAGAGGTCTATCCCCTCAAAAAGGAGGGGGTAGAAAGCGGTGTAGTACTTCAGAAAATGGGCCACGGGAATCCGCGGCAGCTTGAAGGGTCTTATATCCCAATTTTTCATCCTCAAAGGCAGTTTTGTAGGTCTGTGGAGCGAGGTGTAAACGTGGGAGTATGGGAAGATGTCATGAATGGCCTCAAGTACCCTCTCCGCTCCGCCATATTGATTTAAAAAGTCGTGTACCAGAGCAACCTTCATATAGTCTAGTTTATATTAGAGCAGTTTTAGTTGATCTTCGCTTTCTACCTTCGTCTCGGGAGAATTATTGATTTTTGCCAGCAAGGATTTGAAATTCCATTTCTCGAAGAGCTGCACAACTTTGTCGTTGACAAATCCTCCAAATTTTAGATCGGAGAGCTTGAACCGGAGCGGTGCTTCGGTCGCTATGGTAGCTAAGCGTTTGGAAAGTTCTGCTTTGTCTTTCCCGTCGTTTAGCTTGGTGGCAACCGCAGGCCTTATCTCCAATATATTTTTATAAATCTTCTCAAGGTTTCCATGTTTTCTGATAAGCTCCGTCGCGGTTTTTTCCCCTATACCGCGGACCCCGGGGATGTTATCCGAGGTATCTCCTCGCAAAGCTTTGAAATCGACGAGATTTTCTGGAGCGAACCCGTACTCCTCCAAAAACTCCCTTCTCCTGTAGAGTTTGGCTTTATTCTTGCCCACCGCCGGAAGGTAGAACTTGACTCGCCCGTCGATAAGCTGCATCAGATCCCGGTCGTTAGATGTGATTATCACTTCTGTCCTTCTTGCTATTTGTGACTTGCTACTTGTGACTTGTTTTGCCACCGTCCCAATAACGTCGTCTGCCTCATATCCTTCGGCCGTAAGCGTCTTAATATCAGCAGCCGCCAAAAGCTCCAATACAAGAGGAAACTGAGACTCGTAGGCGACCTGCTCCTCCGGAGATTTGGGAACCCTTGTCGCCTTATACTCGGGAAATTCCACCTCCCGAAAGACGACCTCCTCCTCAGATTCCATTGCGCAGGCCAGATGGGTGGGTTCGAGCTCCTTTACAAGGTTGATAAGCATGGAGGAGAACCCGTAGACGGCGTTTATCACCTGCCCATCGGAAGCGGTCAGGTTCATAGGAAAGGCATAAAAGGCGCGGTGTAAGAAGTTGGCGGTATCGATTAGGACTAGGCGGTTCACAGTAACAATAGTAACCTAAGTGACCTCTAGATTTATTGGAGTTACTTTGCGGTTATCAACCGCTTGAATTCCTCCCCTTCTATGGTTTCCTGTTTAAGAAGCGCGTCGGTAACTCGATCGAGTTTATCGCGGTTTGCTTGCAGTACTTCCTTCGCTCGGCTGTAGGCGCGGTTAAGGATCTTTCTTACCTCCTCGTCTACTCGGGATGCGGTATCGTCCGACCAGCCCTCAGGATCCCTGGTCATTCCAAACCAAACTCTCTCCCCACCTCCTGTGGAAACGGGTCCGAGCTCGGACATCCCAAACTCCGAAACCATCTTGCGGGCGATGGCTGTGGCTTGGGCAAGATCCGAGGCCGCCCCAACCGTAAACTCGTTAAAGATGAACTCCTCAGAAGCCCGCCCACCGAGAAGAGACGCAATCCTCTCCTCAAGTTCGCTTTGCGTGTGCTGATAACGATCTATGGCAGGGGGAATTTCTGTAAATCCAAGAGCCACGCCTCGGGAAACAATACTCACTCTGTGAACCGGGTCCATATGAGGCAGCTGCGAGGCAACTATGGCGTGGCCTGCCTCGTGATAAGCCGTCATACGTCTCTCCTCCGGGGATTGCAGTCGCCTTTTTTCCGGCCCGAGCTTCACTTTGGTCGCCGCCTCCTCGAGGTGCTTCATACTTACGGACTTCTTCCCCTCTCGGGCGGCTAGAATTGCCGCCTCATTCAACATATTTTCGATATCCGCTCCGGAGAAACCAACCGTTCGCTTGGCGATCTTTTTAAGGTCCACCGCGCGGGCCAAGGGCTTGCCTCGAGAGTGAATTTTAAATATCCCAACGCGCCCCTCAATATCGGGGAGGTCCAAAACGACTCGCCGGTCGAAACGACCCGGGCGGGTCAGGGCGGGGTCCAAGAGTTCGGGGCGATTGGTGGCCGCCAAAACTATAACGTTATCGGAGGGGGTAAAACCGTCCATCTCGGTCAAAATCTGGTTCAAGGTTTGCTCCCTCTCCTCATGCCCCCCGGTAATTCCGATTCCTCGCTGGCGACCGATGGACTCTATCTCGTCGATAAAGATAATCGCCGGTGCATTCCTTTTGGCGGTCTCAAAAAGGTCCCGGACACGCGCCGCGCCAACACCCACCAACATCTCCATAAACTCCGATCCGGAAATGGAGTAGAAGGGAGCGTTAGCCTCGCCCGCCACCGCGCGGGCCAAGAGAGTTTTCCCCGTGCCTGCTGGCCCGACCAGAAGCACTCCTTTGGGAATACGTGCGCCAAGAGCTCTGTATTTGCCGGGGTTCTTTAAGAAATCGACGACCTCCTCCAGCTCCTGTTCGGCCTCATCCACACCCGCCACATCCGCGAAGGTAATCTTGGGCTGGCGACCGCGGATAAAAAGCTCTGCGCGAGACCGCCCAAAAGAGAGAATATCCGACACGCCCCCGCGAGCCTGCCTGGAGAAGTAGAAGAAGAACAGAATAATCAAACCCACGGGCAAAAACCCAAGAAGAATATCCACCCAGGGAAACCCTTTCTTAACCCCAATGCCTTCTTCGACCAAAGAGGGGTCCACCCCGGATTGCGCAAGTATCTCCAAAAAACCAAAGTCGGTCTCCTTGGTCGAGACAACCTCCTCCCCAGACTTAAAGGTTACGGAAAGCTTGTCCCCGGTGATTTCGATTCTTTTAACCTCCCCGGCCTCAATGGAGGATAGAACCTCAGATACCGGAACCTCCACGGGCTGCGAAATAGGGGTAGCAAAAGCCCAAAGTATGATGACCAGAACTATAGCGAAAAACAGCCAGGACACCAGGTTTTGACCTTTTCGCGCAGGAGATTTAAGGTTTTTCGGTAGTCTTGAGCGTTGCATCGGCTTACAACCCCATCGCTTCGCGAGCCTCCTTAAGCGTCACGTCGGCGATTGAGGAAACTTTGTCTCTTCCGTTCTCTAGGATTTTATCCAACTCGGTAGATTTTACCAATTGGCTTCGGCGTTTCCTAATGGGTCCCAGAAATTCGTCCAGAATCTCAGCCAGATACCCCTTGATCTCTACATCCCCTACGGTCCCAGCGCGGTAACGCTTTTTATACTCCGACACCTTTCGGGTGTCGGTAGCGAAGGCGTCTAAATAAGAGAAGACGGGGTTGCCCTCGACGCTCCCGGGGTCACTCTGGTGGACCCTCTTGGGGTCGGTATACATCCCCTCGACCTTCTTCTTTACAGTAGAGGGGTCGTCGGAGAGCATGATGGCGTTGCCCAGGGATTTACTCATCTTTGCTTGCCCATCGGTCCCGGGCAGAACCTCTCCCTTTATGAGGGCCTCGGGCACGGGGAAGACCTTCTTAAAATCGCCGTTGAACCGGCGGATTATCTCGCGGGTCACTTCCAGATGCGAGGCCTGATCGCGGCCCACCGGGACCACCTCGCCCTTTACCAACGCTATATCCGCCGCCTGCAAGACCGGGTAACCCAAGAGCCCGAACGAGGGGGTCTGTATCTTCTCGTCTCTCATAACCTCCTTGAGCGTAGGAACCCTCGATAGCCGCGGGACGGTGACTAACATTCCAAAAAGGAGCGCCAGTTCGGCGACCTGGGGAATGTCTGATTGGCGATAGATGGTGATTTTTTCGGGATCGAGCCCCACGGAAAGGTAGTCCAAAAGAAGTCCGCGGGTGTTTTGTTTGATTTTCTTAGTTCTCTCGGGGCTTATGCCGCGAGTCAGAGAGTGGTAATCGGCGACGAAAATAAATACCTCGGCACCTTTATCTTGAAGTTCGAGACGGGCCTTTAAGCTCCCGACATAATGTCCCAAATGTAACGGCCCCGTCGGGCGATCTCCTGTCAAAACTCGTTTTGCCATAACAGAGAAATGATAACACTCACCACAGCAAAAGGGGAAATTGAATAACCCGCGTGGTGGCTGGGGTGGGATTCGAACCCACGACCTCCGCTTTATGAGGGCGGCGCTACTAACCGACTGAGCTACCCAGCCTTGTCTGCCGACAGGCAGGCCTGGTTGCGGGCCCTGGAGTTGAACCAGGTCCTCGTGGTTATGAGCCACGCGTGGTAAACCGTTCCACCAGCCCGCTTTGGGCTCATCTTCATGATAACAGGGGATTCAAAAGGTTTCTATATCCAAACCAGTCCAGCTTAGCTGGATCAGCTGCCGAAAAAGAGTATTCGCCACCTCTTCCAATTGGGAGCGGGCTCCTCCTGCACAGCGGTCTCGGAAGGTTCCTCCTCTTCATTGGACGACGCTCCCTCCTCTGCGGATAAGGTTTTACCCTCCTCAAAATCCGGTAAGACCGCAATCACCTCACCGGGCCTTGTGTAACCGAGCTGTTCCAAAGCTTCCTTATAGACAAACTCTTCCGAATTTCTGTAGTCGAGTTCTCCCAGTTGCTCCTCAACCTTACCCTCCAGAGCTTCCACCTCTGTCTCTAGACGTGAAAGCTCCTCTCCTTTTGAACGTACGCCATAGAAGCTTTTAACCAAAAGAAACATAGATAAAACAAAAAGAGGAAGAAATATCTTCCCAGAAGTGAGAAACGAGAAAACGCGGTGTAAGGTTTTACTTCGCGGTCCACGGGCAGGTCGTTCCATCGGAAAAATTATATCAACATTCCCATAGATACCGTTATCCAATAGCGTTGTACTTCTGTTGACTTTATTATGGGTTAGTGCTATTCTTTTATCCGATAATGATACCGATGAAAGACGCGCACCAAAAGTTCATAGACCATTTGAAGAGCAAAAACCGGGCACACGCTACGGTTTTGGCCTATGGTAAAGATATCGACCAGCTTATCGAGTTTCTTCAGGAACTTGAGAAAGCGCACATCGCCGAGATAACCAAAGACGATATAGAGGCTTTTATGGCCAAGCTCCTAAAGCGCGGCTACACCAAAAAGTCCGTTTCCCGAAAAACCAACGCCGTCAAGAGCTTCTTTAGATACATTAAGGTCAACGAGTTTATAACCGACGACCCGGCGCTTTTGGTAGAGCATCCTAAATTTGAGGCCAAGCCTCCGCGTATTCTTTCCGAAACCGAATATAGAGCGCTTCGAGACGCTGTGCGAAACGACGCGAGAACCTACTCCATCGTCGAGCTTTTGCTTCAGACCGGCGTAAGAATCGGGGAATTGTCGCGGCTTCGTCTTGAGGACATTAAGTTTGGCAAAGGCACAAGAGCTGGGGAGGTGACCATCAGAGAGTTCAACCGCCACCCAGAGCGAAAAGTTCCTCTAAACTCAAGGGCACAAAAGGCACTCGAGACCTATCTCGAAAAAGAAAGACCCAAGAACGCCAAGTCCAACCACGTCTTTATAACAAGAACCGGGAGACCTCTTCTCGTAAGAAACATCCGCGCGACCATCAAGCGCTATCTTGAGCTTGCTGGAATCGACGATGCGACCGTAAACGATCTTAGGCACACCTTTATCGCTCACCATCTAAAGCGCGGAGCCTCGCTGGTTTTGGTCTCGAAGATTGCGGGGCACAAACGCCTTTCAACGACCGAGAAGTACCTCGACCACATCGAGGTCTCAGCTCCTCAGGAGAAGATGGATCTCGCCGAACTGTAAGATCCCTTAAATCTACAGCCTTCTTACGTGACCGGCCAATACCAAAATCCACAGCGAAACCAACATCCATTGGGTTGAGGCTAGCCAAATGTCAGTTGCGGTGTACCACCCGTATGTTGCCAAACCTAAGGCGACTAGCGAAGCGATATCCAACAGCAGATGTAGCCTTTCCCTGTATGGGTCAAGAAAGTTCACTTTTTATCACCCCCTCTCAATCGGTTAACCACCAGAGCGCAATCTAACTACCCATTTTCCGGTTTCGGTAATAACCAAAGACGCCAGTACAAACGCCCCCACGATGCCGAAATGCTCGGCGTCCAAGGCGACGGTTCCCATAGCGGACTGCAAGGGAGGGAGGTAAATCGCCAAAAGCTGAAGCGAAAAAGATAGCAGAAACGCCCAGATAAGATAGCGGTTGGTAAAAAGACCTTCCCAAATGGGTCCGGAGGTCCTTATAGAAAAGACAATGAAAAGTTCAAACAATACGGCTCCGGTGAAAATCATGGTTCGGGCCAAGTCCACGTCGGGAAGATAAGAGACAAAAAGGAACGACTCCCCGATAAGTGATATAGCACCTAGAAAAAGGGCGTATAAGAGCACGGGGCGAATCATTTTAGAGCTTAAATCCCGGGGTTTGGTCTTAAGCGTTTCCTCGCTGGGAGGATCGTAAGCTAGGGCAAAGGCCGGGAAAGCATCGGTCACAAAATTTACCCAAAGTATTTGAATGGTAGTAAACGGTTGGGGCAAACCCAATACAAGCGCGGCCGCGATAATAAGAAGTTCCTCAAAGTTCCCTGACAAAAGGAAGGTAAAGAATTTCTTGATATTGTCGTAGAGGGTTCTGGCTTCCGATATTGCCGGCAAGACCGCCTCTATCTCGTCATCCATAATGACAAGGTCCGCCGCGTCTTTTGAGACGTCGGTGCCCTTGCGACCCATCACCACTCCTACGTCGGATTTTTTGAGGGCTGGGGCGTCGTTTACCCCATCCCCCGAAACCGCTACCCTAAGGCCCATCTTATCCTTGAAGATAGAAACCAACCGATATTTTTGAGTCGGCGAGATACGCGCAAAGACCCAGATATGCGGGGCAACCCTAATAAGTTCCTCATCAGATAGACCATCCAAGTCGCGGCCCGAAAGGACGCTTTTATCGGACACCTCAAGGCCCAGGCTTCTGGCAACCGCGAGCGCCGTCCCCGGGTGATCGCCGGTTATAACGATTGGTCTTATCCCTGCTCCCCTCAACGTTCTAAACGTATCCGCAACGTGTTCTTTTGGTTTATCAAGGAGCGCCCCAAAACCAACAAACGTTAGGTCCCGCTCGACCTCCTCACGCTTTAACCCACCTCCACGATAGGTTTTAGTAGCCAAAGCCAAAACCCTGTACCCCGCCCTAGCTAGCTCGTCGGCTTGCTGCTGCAAACCCTCCTCGTGCTGGGGACACAGGGCCAAGATCTCCTCCGGTGCCCCAAGGGCATAAACGTGATAGTTCTCCCCCTCCTTAAAAACCCGAGATCTCATACGGCGGGCCGATGTGAAAGTAAAGTCTTTGATAAACTTCGCACGGTCGGTGCCCACACCCGCTTTGCGAGCGAGAACGTGGAAAGCCCCCTCGGTCGGGTCGCCGCGAACGACAAAGTGTTCGCCGCCGTCTCCGGCGGGCAGTATGGCGGCGGAGGCGGAAAGCGTCCCAACCTTCACGAACCGCGAAAGCTCCTTATCGCTTTTGGGGTCGACTGCCCTACCACCCTCCAAAATTTCCCCCGCGGATGAGAACCCAGTTCCGGTCACCTCAAACTCACGGCTTGGCAAGACGATTTTCGCAACCGACATCTCGTTTAGTGTGAGAGTCCCGGTCTTGTCGAAAGCAAAAAGATCGATACCGGAAAGCGTTTCGGCCGTAGCCAAGTGGCGAACAAGAACTCTCCTTTTGGATAGTCTAAGCGCCGAAAGCGCCAACGCAAGGGTGGTTATGGTCGGCAAACTCTCCGGTACCGCCGAAACAAAAACCGCTATCGCAAAGTTTACCGTATGAATGAGCTCGTGGCTTCTTATGAACCCCAGCGCAAGTATAAGAAGAGAGAGCATCGCGGATATACCGACCAGCCAAACACCAAGATGGGCAATTCTTTCAAGAAGGAGGCTTCGCTCCTCCTCCTCCTGGACGAAGGCGGCGATACGCCCAAGCTCTGTCGCGCCACCGGTTGCGACCACGACCCCGAGTCCCTCTCCGGCAACCACCAGCGTTCCGGCAAAAGCCATATTTTTTCTGTCCCCTAGGGCTACACCCTCCCCAAGACCCTTGGTAACCTTCTCCGATACCACGGACTCACCAGTCAAGGCCGCCTCGTCCACTTTGAGGTCGCTCTCCTCAAGAAGTCTCAAATCGGCAGGAACCGCCACCCCTTCTCTCAAAACGACGACATCCCCAACCACGATCTCGTGTATATCAACTCGCATCGACTCGCCTGAGCGAATAACCTCAACCTTGTTGGGGTATATCTTGCGAAGCGATTCAATGGTCTTTTCAGCCTTTCGCTCCTGGAGAAATGAGACCGCGACGTTGAGCGCCACGACCACGAGAAGTACAAAACCGTTCGTGGCGGACTCGAAAGCGAAGGAAAGAATAGAAGCGAATATAAGGAGAACGATAAAGAAATTTTTAAATTGGGACGCGAGAAGTCTCAAGGTCTTAAACTTCTTCTCCTCAAGAATTACGTTGGAGCCGAACTTGTTCAAACGGCGCTCCGCTTCTTCAGTGGAAAGCCCGCCCTCGGCCGTCTCTGCGGCACGGAGAACCTGGGATGTCGAGAGTGTATAGGCTTTGTCAAGTTGCTCCATCTATAAGGAATGTTAGCAAAAGATAAGGGGTATTATTCCAGAAAATATAAGACCCTTTGATATTCTTTAATGTAGACAAGTGAGGTTTAATAAGGCCCTCAAAATCGCGACAGTGACCCTAATCCTCTTGGCGGCGTTCTTAATCATTTTCGCTCGCCGGATCGAAGAGCCCCAGTATCAACCCCCAGCAAGCGAAACAGCTGCTTTCTCCTTTCTCGCCTTTGGAGATAGCGGAACTGGGGGAGACGTTCAAAAGGCGCTGGCTTCGCTAATGGATGAGGAAGAGACAACGTTTGCTATCTTGACCGGAGACGTCGTCTACCCGTGCGGGACCAAGGAAGGCTATAAAACCCGCTTTGGCGATATATACGCCGAGTTCTTAGAAAGCAGGGCCATCTACCCTTCACCTGGCAACCACGACTACCAGTGCGACTCCCTATCCTCTTACCTTAGCTACTTTAAAGAATACGGACGTTATTACTCATTTGAAGAGAGCGGCGCTCTTTTTATCTCGCTCGATACAAACAACCTCGATAGCACGCAGATTACTTGGATCGAGGAGGAACTTTCAAAAGCCACCTCCACCATAAGAGTGGTCTTCTTTCACCACCCACCTTTCTCCTCGGGAACCGTCCACGGCTCAAACGCACAAGTCCAGGATAAACTCGTCCATTTATTCGACAGATACCAAGTGGATCTCGTGTTTTCGGGACACGAGCATAACTACGAGCGCCTCGAGGCAGGTGGGGTGGTTTATATCGTAACCGGCGGGGGCGGAGCGACGACTTACTCACTCGGGGCGCCGCTCGGCTCTTCAAAGGCGAAACTCCAGGATAACCACTTTGTAAGAGTCGATATCGAGGGTTGCGAGGCGACTCTTGCGGTGGTTAGAGCGAGCGGGGAACTATTTGACCAGGTGAGCTATCGAGTGTGTGATGAGTAAAACGTCTGGTGGGCGCGCCTGGATTCGAACCAGGAACCCCCAAGGTATAAGCTTGGTGCTCTAACCGTTGAGCTACGCGCCCTCGCCTTATTTTACCAGCGCTTTAATTTTACTCCGAACTCTCTCCGCACTTGGTATGTGTTTGATCTTAAGGTAGCTTTCCAACGCACGCCGGTAAAACCTCTCTGCTTCCCGTTTCCCCCCTCTAACACTAGCTATATCACCAAGTAAGTCCCAAGCGTCGGCTTTCTCCCTCTCCCACTCTCCTTTCAAAGAGGCCTCTAGAGATTCCCGAGCAAACTTCTCAGCTCGCAGGAGATCCTCTTGTTGAAGATAGAGTCGACCCAATCTCAGCAGTGATGAAGGGTAGGCGTGTCGGTAATACCTCTTGGCTCGCCTAGCCGCCTGCTGAAGATACTCTCTGGCTTCTGAGTAGTCTTTTCGCCAAAGAAATAGATTCCCTAAGTCCCCCAAAACCGTCACCGTCCGCTCCTTGAACCCCGCATCTTCAGCACTGCCTAAAGCTTTGCGGTACCAAATGGAGGCCTTCCTAAACTCCTTGGAGTCTCCGTAGATATTGCCAAAGGTCGCAAAAATGTTGGCGGCTACCTTTAGATTTTCTCTCCTGGAACTCTTCGAATCCTTCTTCAGCGCCCTAAGAGCGCTACGGGCTAGGGAAAGTGCCTCCTCCTTATTGGCATGTTGGTGCCAAAGGAGATAGGCCCACTTCCTCTGAGCATCGGCCAAAGCCAGGTATTCCTTTCCCGCTCGGGCAAGGTCAATGACCTGCTTAAAGGAATTCTGTGCCTCCTCCACTTGCCCGACGTCGATTTGATAGTTTGCAAGCTTGAGAAGAATAGGTATCCGGTCCTCGTCCTTGGCGTCTTGGAGGGCTTTTTCTAAAATCGCCACCGCTCCTGCGGGGTTGCCTTCGATATTTCGCTTGCGATCAGCTCGTTCCAAGACGTTCATCTGACGGGCGTTCCCGGGGCGACGTTTTCCTCTGGAGTGAGAAGAATCGGCCGCCCGTCCTCGTCAGCGGCCAGAAGCATACCCTCCGAAACTATCCCCTTTACCTCTTTGGGCTCCAAGTTGGCGACGACCACGATACTCTTACCCTCGAGCTCTTGAGGTTTCATAAACTCCTTAACACCAGCAAGAAGATTTCGAGGCTCCCCCTCGCCGATATCGACCGAGAGTTTATAGAGCTTATCCAACCCATCGACCTCTTCGACCTTTAGAACCTTCCCTACCTTCAATTCAATTTTCTTAAACTCGTCTATTGAGATAGCCATCTCCCAAGTATTACTAACTACTAGCTACTTGCAACTTGCTACTAAACTTACCAATCCCCAGCTTTAACGTGGTCGGCGATGTGACTTTTGAGAGCAGTGATATCCTCCTCGTGCCGCTCTTTGAGTTTTCCCCACAGCGCTTGACAATCGGCGCAGGATGAGGCGTCTTGCATATAGTGGTTTTCGTATCGCCAAACTGAATCCATAAGTTCGGAAAGCTGTTGGATAAGGTTGTGATGATGATTAGGCACCATACTTCTGCTTCGCAGAGGTACCATCTGGTACTTCCGCGATTATGCGGCTTCACCTCCTTCCACCTTAAAGATAGCAAACCTACCTCGTACCAAAAAGTTCCCGAGCGGTTTCAAAAAGTTGAGGTTTTCCTCCCGCTTTCTCCCGGAGCCACCACTCAACTCCCCAAAGATAAGCTCCGTCCGCTGCCCCTTGCGACAAAAGAAGATCCCAATTGTTTTTTAAGATCTCGGGCGACATGGTTCTCGGGTCGCCCGCCCATGGCTCAGCCTGAACCTCTATAACCCAAAAATCTCTATCTTTACCCTCGATAAACTCTCGTTCCCTCCAAATCGCGCGGGGAGACAGTATCCCCAATGCATATACGTCCATGTAAAAGCGTCTAAATAAAGGGTCGAGAATGCGCGTATAGTAACTGGCGCCTATGATATCCGCTTCCTTATAAAGAGGCCAAAGAAGCGGAAATCCCAGAACCTCACCGCCGCCGAAGGTTAAAAGGATTGGGCGCTTGAGATCATCCGAGTATCTTATTTGCTCAATCTCCTTTCGGATGGTAGAAAGCTTTAAAAATCTGCAACGGGGGTGCAGAAAAGGTTCGTTTTCAAGTTGCCAAACGTCAACCTCGCTTCCCCCTGCAAACTGGTCAGTCACCTTCCCGACAAAGATGAGGAGTTCTCGCTCAAAGTCGGCGTAGCTTCCCTCCTTGAACTCCTCGGGAGCATAGCATTCGGGCCAACGGAAATTGCGGTATCCAAAAGATAAAACCACGCTAAGTCCGCGGCGTTTCGCCTCTCGAATAAGAAAATCGACCTCCGAAAAATCGTAGATCCCATCCCGGTAAACCCGATTCCAATAGACGGGGATCCTGACGCTTGTGAAATCAAAAGTGTCGAGAAGTTCTAGGTAGGATGATTGGGGGTCGAGTCCCAATTCCTCAGCGTAGCGGGGGCTAAAACTAAAACCCAGGGAAAGTTCCTGTACGCCAGAGGCGACCGGAGGCGAGAAGCTAAAAAACATCGACAAAAGGAGTGATATAAGAAAGATTCGAATTAAACTGTCCACCCTTGAATTCGATTGCACTAAGTTTCCACCGATGAGCTGCCCTGCTTAAGGCTCTACCCACGAACCATAAGGTTCTCAAATAAAGGTCGGGTAAATGCGCTTGAACAGGGCAGCCCACCCTAAACTATTAAGCCCCGCATTAAAGGGATTATCATCCCCTCTTAAGATATGGGAGGCCAGTGCGGGGGTTTTCCTCAACCTTCATCCCGGCAGGAACCGAGTCGATGGCGCCTGCGCGAACATCGGGAGCAAAGTAGTAGATGGTTTGCTGTTTTCCGGTGTTTTTAAGGGTTACGGTCTTGGAGTGAAGATAGTAGGTGCGACCGCTTTTCTTTGAAACGTGACTGTAAGCCATATTGGTTGTTTGGTTATCTGGTCTTTTGGTTATCTAGTCACTAAACAACTAGACCGCCAGACAACTGATTAACTGATTTCACCTCCTCTCACGGTTTCAACAAAAATGCCCTTTCGGCGAGGCTCAAGACAAGCCTCTGAAGGGGCACTGCAATCACTTTACAGGAAGCTTACTGGAATTGTCAAGAGTGAGCACGCAGACCGCTTCCAGCGGGCGAGGTCTACTCCCCACCAAAAGCCGAGGGATCGATACCCCCTAAGTGGACGCTACCTTCGGTAATGGTAATCTCCTCAATCGGAATCTCTTCCAGCGAAACCCCCGAAGAAGAAAGAAAGCTATTTATCAAACCGCTGGTTACAAAAGACGGCAGCGACAAGGATCCCAAACGAGCTTCTTGAATCTCAAGTTCCAAAGGACCGTCCTTCTCCTTGTTTATCTTCACAACCGCATAAAAAGTTGTGTCTTGTGCGGCAGCCATATCGGGGATGGTCACCTCTCCCTTCACCTTAATAACCCCCTCCTCGAGCCGAACCGCTATACTTTTGGCAGCCGTTCCGGCGCCTACAAGCTCTGAATTGATAAAGGTATTTACGTCGTCTGAGGTTAGGGTTAGGTCGACCCTATCTACCGTTCCTTTGGGAAAAGAAATTTTCTCTTCGATTCCGTCCAACGGAACCTCCTGGTAAGAGAAGTCCTCGGTGATCTCGGGCGGCATGAAGAGACTGGACAGAACCGGCACCTCCACAAGCCCGGTCGAGGTTATGGCGACAGCCACACCCGCCAGAAAAAGGAGAAAGACAATGACAAGACCCAAAGCAAACCCCCCAAAAAGGGTCAGACAGGTCCGCTTGGAACCCGTCGTTTGAGGTTGAGTTTCCGGTTGTTTCTTAGTTTTTACTTTTTTATCCTCCATTACTCGAAATCCAGATGTACCGATACTAAGTCGACGATCGAGCCGTCTTTAGCAGACGTATGGAAAACCTCCAAAATCCCGGACGAGGCCGTGGTTTCAAAGGTAACGGCCACATCAAAGTACCCCAGCTCCCCCACGTCCGGCGCGTTATATATGATGGGTTCCTCAAGAAGGACATCTCCAGCGTCGTTTTTGAGACGCGCAACGATGGTTGCCTCAAACGCCCCCTTGGCCTCGCCAGCAACGCGGAACGATTCGGATACCGAGTCGGCGGGCCAGGGAGAGAACAGGAAGATATCCTGTCCCCAAGGCGGTGAGGAGACGTCGTCCAAGAACATAAAGCTCTCGACAAAACTCTCAAACTGCAAGATGTTTACCTCGTAATTGTCCGGGGAGGAGAGAAGGTCAATCGCGTAGGTTCTATCAAAGTTCTCAAACACCACCGTCACTTCAAAGTAGCTGGGGAAAAACACATTGTCGGAGGGGATAGTTCCGCTTACCTTAATAGCGGTTACCCCGTCCACGGTTACCGTCTCGGTCGTAGGGTCAACCAACCCCCCAAGGTGGTCGGTCAAGACCGCGGCGCTACCTTGCCTCGAAACGTTTACGGTAAAAATCCCGCCGTACTCGCTTGCTTCCGGTATCGGGAAGGGGTCAAAACCCACACCAAGCTGCGAGTAGCCAAAATCCCTCGTGTGCCAGTCCGCCGGATAGCAAACCTTGTAGCCTTGGCGGGCGTTGGTGTAGATCTGTCCATCGCAGGTGTACTCTTGCGGCGTGGTCTCCTCCTCACTAACCTCTCCCTCGCTACCGGGCCTTAGGAAGCGCAAATAATAGAAGATCCCTCCACCCAAAACCAGAATGAGAAGCAAAAAAAGAAGAAACAAAAGCCGTTTGCTCACGGGAGCATTATGGCAGATAATATCCGTAAAACTCAAGCTTGACGCGGTAAGCACCAATCGCTAGTATGGGGAGTGATGGCTAAAGAAACCAAGAAGAAACCGCAAGAGAAGCCCAAGAAAGAATCTAGGGAGAAAGAGGAAGAACGCTCGGTGGTTTGCGAGTTTTGTTAAATTTTATGGAAGCCAAAAAAGAAAAGGGAAAAATCTGCAAAAACTGCGGCGAGGAGATAAAACCCGACGAACCCTTTAAGAAGAACCAAGACGGTACCCTCGAGCACAAATACGAGAAAAACCAAGGCCCGCGCTCCGAAATCTGTGAATTCTGCTAAATCCCAATAATAACTACTATCGCCTCTCCGGCTGACCCAATTCCCCTTCAGTGAACAATCCTATAGTTTTGCATTTTTGAGTTTTTGCTGTATAATTCTAGGAGTACGTAAAAAACCAAATGAAAGGAGATAAGATATGAGAGGAAAACCTTTAGTACTCCTCTTACCGCTTGTTGGACTTCTGGCCGCCACCCTCGCTTGTTCGAGGGCTGACGTGCCTGCCCCTCCACCGCCGACTCCTACCGCTCAAGAATCCCAAGAGCGGGAAACGGTGGTGATCCCTACCGAAGAGCTAGCACCGCTAGATGTGGTGCCAACACCTCTCCCCGCCCTTGAACCGACACCGACACCGACGCCGGTCTATTTGACTGAGGAGGATCTCGTGAACGGGGACGTGAGGCTCGAGATTCCGGCCATCGGACTCGACGAGCCCCTCAGGGTTGCCGAGGTGGTGACAACCACCAGCGGCTCCATGTCGTGGATCCGCAAAAGCAACGATCCGATATGGATCCCGACCTGGACTAGCTATATAGGGGCCGAAGGGGTAGCTCTCGTCTGGGGCGAGAGGCAATGGGGACCGGTTCCTATGGTCTTCACCTCGCTCGACAAACTAGAAGTTGGGGATGACATCATCGTCCGCTCGACTATCGAGGTCTTGCACTTTCGGGTCATCGGGTCGGTGGTGGTAAACCCGGACGAGGTCTGGCTCACATTCCAGACCTACGACCGCGAGGCGCGGGAGGTCAGATCAAGCCAGCTTGCGCTCTTGACCTGTACCCCCTGGGGAACGTCTCGACAGCGCTTAGTAGTTTTCGCCGAGCGCGTCAACTCGCCGGAGGAGGAGTATGAAGAGCTAACCGCATATCCGCATCCGTAAGTTCCACCAACCAAACTCAGGAAAGGAGAAACGGCATGAAACCGAAACTGTGGAACGTTTTGCCGGTCATCGTTGGTCTATCTTTGGTCGCCCTCGCGCTGTTTGCCTTCGCCGCAACGCCGGCACAGGCAACCGGCCAGGATACCTGTCCCGATGGGAACGGGTGGACCAAGATCAACAGCGGTGACCTGTCGCAGTACCCAGTGGAAGGCGCAGACGAGTACTGCTTCAAGGCCGGGAATTGGGTCATCGACTACATTCCCGAAGGCGGGTTTGGCCAGGAGGGATCCTGCAATGACGGCCCGCAGTACTGCGAGCTGAGTCACTGGGCGTACCACATGCCAGAGGCAACCGCGACGCCGGTCCCACCGACCGACACACCGGTACCGCCGACGGAGACACCGACGGAGCCGCCACCCACGGAGACTCCACCGGGACCGACGGAGACCCCCACCGAGGGACCGTCTCCAACGCCCACGGATACTCCAGAAGAGCCGGAACCGACGCCTACCAAGACGCCCAAGGAACCGCCCGAGATTCCGCCTTCCGGCGGTGGTTGGGGGTTCTTCATCGCGGCGCTGGGTCTGCCGGCAGTCGGTGGTGCTATCGCCTGGGCGATTCGCCGCCGAAAGGTCCAATAACCAACGGACCGCAAGAGCCACCTTTGAGCTTCACGCTCCGAGGTGGCTTTCTTTTTTTCGATGTTATACTTTAATTAAGACTTAAATGGTAGGGAGAGAGGCGCCCCTCAACAAGGGTCAAAGCCCTACACGGCTCCGTTTTCCTTAGTAGGAGGTAGACAAGATGGAAGCCGTAAAAGGAGAGGTGGTACTTGCGGGCGTTGAGACTCTCAAGCTTAACGGTACAGTTATAACCTTCACAAGTATCCTGCCGCACCCGGGAAGAAACGACCAGGTGAGCGTTCTCTTCCACAGCAATCCAGAATTCCTGCGCACCGACGCTCTCCTACCCCACAAGGTGGGAATCGAGACAAAGGCGTGCGACATTGTGAGACGGTACCTAAACTGGGAGAAGGTAGAGCCCATTCGTATCGCCCCCCAAGCGGTGGTGGTTCACAAGAACTAACCACCCAAGAGAAGCCCCCGCAGCACAAGCGGCCGGGGGCTCTTTCTTTTAGCCCAAGCTCGTGCTATCTTTTTCACAACAATAAAACCTAAAGAAAGGAGGGCTAGATGGCCGACGAGAAGGTACTTGAAGCTGTGGAGCTAAAGAATGAGAGGCTGGATCTAACTCTTCCGGTAATCTTCACTAGAATCAATCCGTCAACCGACCCGCTTTTCCCAAACGCTGTGAAAGTGAGCTTCAACTTCGGCGGACTCCATCTTTACACGGCGGACGGTTTGCCTAACGCTCTTAGGGATAAGATATCCCTTCGTGCCCGTCTCCTAGTACAGCAGTACTTAGGTTGGGATTTTCCAGAAATGGGAGGCTGGATAGAGCCAAGTGCCGTAGTAGTGACAAGGCACAATCATCAACTGGCTTTACTCTAGGAGAGGACTTTGTGTAAGCTTCAGCGTGACTCTACGCTGAAGCTTTTCTTTTCTAAACCAACCTCAAAACAACCACAATTCCCAAAGCGATCATAATAAGCCCACCCACGAGGTGCAAAAGCCGAGTATTTCTCTCTTTCCACTCAGCTGCTTGCTGTACGCTAGAGTACCCCAGATAAACTAGAGCGATGATTAAAAGCAGAGGAAGAACGAAGAAAACGTTGTAAAGAAGAAGAGGCGGCACAGCTTGGGACAAGGGAACTTTATCCGCTAAAAGCCCCAGCACAAAGAAATAAGGCCCACCGGTGCAGGGAAGCTCAAACAAGATAACCACAAACCCCACCAGAAACGCCCCCAGGGGCGAAGTCGCCTTGTGGAGTATGTCCTTGAGGGTATGACGCCAGCTTCTGGGGATTTCCATCACAAATCCCCCACCGCCGTACCAAAAATAATCCTTTATGTTCAAAAGTCCAATCAAGATGGCCAATACTCCCACCGCTCTGTAGACTATGTTGGAAAAGCCCGAGAGATGTATGGCCGAGAAGAGTCCCAACCCAAAGAGGAAGTAGGCGGTATAAATGGACGCGGTAAAGGCGAGACCCGCCGCAAGCGCTCGCTTCTTGCTTCCCGCCCTCATCAAAAACGCCGAAAGAAGAACCAAAAGAACCGCAATCGCACAAGGGTTGATGGAGTCAACGACCGCCGCTCCTATTATGGTTGCCAAAGGAAGCGCCCCCAACCCTTCTTTAGGGGCGGGCTCCGGCTCCTCTCCGGGACAGAGCAGGGAGGGGTTGGCGAGAATCTCCCCTTCCAAACCCGCGATTATTGGCACGTCCCCGACGAAGTATTTATCACCTATAAAAATAGTCGGCACGCCCCAGGGCTGAGGAACTTCGTAAGAGGTATTATATTCCTGAAAAAGTGTGGCGTTTCCGCGGTCATACCAAACCTCGTAGCGCTCAATTTTAAGATTTGGGTACTTATCCTCAAGCTCATCCAGCACAGGGTCAACCTTGGCGCAGTGGGGACATCCCTCCCCGTAGAAATAATAAACGCAGGCTGATACGTCTTCGGTTTGTGCCGTAGCAAACCCCACACCTGCAAAGAGAAAAAGAAGCAGAAACAGTGCTACCTTTAAGACTTTCATCGCCTAAATCTTAACCTTTTCCTAGAAAAAGAGAAAGACCAGCTCGATTTCTCGAACTGGTCACCAGTAGTCGTATCCGTCGGAGTAGTGGTGTCGGAAGAATACGTGGGTGAACCGCGCCCACAACCTCCATCCCCAATTCACGACGAACCAACGCCAAACGAACCCCAACCAACCAAGCCCGATAGGCTTGGGGCGAAGCTTCTTGAGTTGCCGCTGAGCGTTGAACCATAGCTCAAGCGGTTCCTTAGAAAAGCGTACGTTGTCCCCCGCCCCTCTTGTGACGTCGTGAGCAAACACGATCATCCGACGCCTCCAGGCGGTCTGCCCGATGATATAGGCATACTCCTCGAGGGCTCGGGAATCCGAGGCCTCCTCGACGAGCTCGGTCCAAAATTCATAACCCGGATCCGTATCCAAAAGAGCGGAGTCCGATGCCTCAAGCTCCCTTCTCATCAAGATGGGGTCGAGGAGCTCGCCCCTCTGAACCAAGGTCACCGCGGCCTCCCAGACGCGGCGGTTTCTGTGCTCATAGAAATCGTCCGCGGAAATGAGGCCTCGAGCCGTCATTCGCCGAACGGTCCGCGAGTCTCGGTCTTTAAGAATGGTTCCCAAAAAAGCCCTTTCTGTATCGGGCGAACAAGGTACAAACGCCCTTTGGACGCTTTCCACCCTCTCGCTCATCGATCCCTCCTTTCTTTATGGTTGGTTAATTGGGGTAATTCTAACCTACGGATATAAAAAAGCAAGAAGCCGAAACCCCAAAACCAAAAGTCTCGGCTTCACTTAGGGCGGCGTTTGCGGCGCGGCTGGGCACCTCCAAACTTGGCGAGAATCCTCGGAACAAGCCACCAGCTCGCCTCTTCAATTGTCATTACCTCACCTTCTATGGCGGCATAATTACTCCAGATTTCACACCTCAAGCCCAAGAAGCGGCATACCACCAAGACATCGAGCCACCCTATCGACTCCTCTTCCTTTTCCATATCTCCCTCCTCATAGAAACTAACGGGTGACACGGGTAAAAATCACAGGGAAAAGATTAAGCCAGCCCTTGAGTTTCAAGCTCGCGGACTGGCTTTACCTAAAGTTGTGGTTGGAGCTCATGGGACCCCTATTCTTTCCGTTGGGACAGGCGCTGGCTTTGGCTTTGACGCGACTACCTTTCGGCTCGCCCGAATTCGCGGGCGCTTCACGCGCGGGGAGTTCGAAGGAACTACCACGGGCGTGATCTCCACCCGGTCTGCAGAGCGAGTCGCGTGTCGTGCGGGAGTCGGCAAGACAACCTCCTCGTAGACGCCGATAACGGTTTTCCTCCCGCATTTGGGGCACATCGAAGGATAGGGCGGTGGTCCGGAACCTCGTGCCGGACAGGTAACCATCCGGCCACCGCTGGATGCGATGCCCACGCACCTCCAACCAACTGGCTTGCTGGCCATCATCTCTCGCCTCCTTTCTCTAAAAAGAGATAACGACCTTTCCCTAATTCTAACACCCGATCCCTACACTAGCACCCTATAGTTTGACAGATCGGGAGAAAGGAACTATAATTTAGAACAGTCTTTAAAACCTGTCCGCCTAAGGCGGAGAAAGGAGATGGAGATCATGAGAATGGTGATCTGGCTGCTCGTCGCCTTAGCCCTCATGGGTATGGCGTACCTCCTGATCGACGCCAACTTCTCAGGCGGCCCGATCGAGATCGGCCGAGGTTTTTGGGGAATGTACATTCTCCCCTTCGCGCCGTTTCTCCTGGCTGCCGTGCTGGTGCTTGTGGGGACGGTGATTCTCTTCGCCGCCGCCTTCAAGCGCATCTAGCACACACAAAGGGTAGGACCCCGCGGTTCTGCCCTTTCTTTTTTACCACCCAAATTGACTGAAACCGAAATAGTTTGATATTATGGGTTCAGTGTGAAACCACTACATTACCGAGCGAATTGGCCCTGCCACCGCCGCCCTTAGGGCGGTTTTTTATTTGGAATTTATTAGGTAGTGTTGAAGTTTTTGAGAGGGGGTGAGAAAGAGTGAAAATAAAGAAACATCTAGCTTTAGCTTCTGGTATTGTTGCCTTTCTCACACTTGCTTTTGGACTCTACACCCTAGCACCAACAACGGTGGTTGAAGCGACTGACCCTCCAACCATCGATGGTGTCGTCGACCCTGAATACCAACTTCTTGGTACCAGCACTACAAGTTGGGGAGGTGGGACGTCCGTCGATGTATACGGGTACGTTGTAGGAGATTACCTTTACGTAGCGTATGAGGCCGATATGACTGAACCAGGCTGGGCAACGGCTTGCGTGCTCAACGTCAACGGTAACTTCTACTATAGAACTCCACAAACTGCAAGTTGGCCAGATGCTGGCTACACAATACTGGAAATGGTGTTTCCCCGCGTTATGCAAACAGACGGTAGCGGTTGGGTAGATTTGGGTGGCTTAGCAAGTAACGGTGTCGAGTACTGGTATACCGATATGTTCTCGGTAGACAACTCTGACTGCGCAGCTGGACTCACTAACAATAACATCGCAGAATTCAAAATACCGTTGAGCCTGCTAACCTACGCCGGTAACGATGGGCAGGTTAGACTTAGTGGACAATACTGGCAGTATGATTTTTCTGCGGCGCTTTACATTTCTATTCCCATTCCTCCTCCAAAGACAATAAGCGGTGGTGGGCACATTCTAAAACCCGCAAGCAAACGCAAAGACTGGTTGGATATCAGTTTTGGTGGAGATGCAAAGGATTACGGGTCAGGAGTGTTTGAAGGTGAGTGGCAAATTAATTTCCACAATGTTAGGGAAGAGTGGCTTGATAAAGGGAGGTTCCACTCGACCAATATCACCGACATGAACTTCTACGCCCCTACCAGCAATACCTGCATAGCAGCGATGAACATGACTATGACGGGAACACTGAATGGGGAACCGGGGTATACCGTGATATTCCGAGCCGGCGATTCTGGTTCGCCAAATAATGTAGACACGGTGCGGGTGCAGATTAATGGGTCCGGAGAAAGTTACGACACCTACGTGGATGGATTCGATGGTGGAAGCAATTGTGTCGGCTCAGCCAGAACGGATTTGGACAAGGGTAATATCACAATTGTGCGCTAGCCATCGGAAAACCGCGTGGTAAAATGGCGCAGTTCAAGGAGTAATTTCCTAATCTATTTACCCCAATAGTTGGGGGGAAGGAGGGAGCAATGCAAAGGAAACTCCTACCTATCGTTTCCGTGTTGGTGTTGTCGCTTCTTGTCGTGGGTGCGGCGTTTGCCAGCGGCCCAGCCGAGAAGGCGACCGGGGACGTTGGGTTCGACACCCCGTGGGGGTGGGTGGACCTCGTCTTCGACGCCCACGAGGCCTGGGACGGGCGCCCGGCCAAGGGTTGGCTCTCCTGGGATCGCGGGGGAACTTACGCCAGCTCGTGGTCCGGCCCGGTGGTTGCGACCAACGTGGTCGATAACTGGGCCACCTTCACCGTCCGCGCAATGTACGGCAACCCCGCGGTTGTTGGGTGCGACCTCACCTTTAAGGTCGTTGATGGAGGTGAGCCGGGTGTCGGCTACGACACCGTGAACCTGCTGTCCGTGGTGCACTCCCCCGGAGACTACTGCGCCGCCTACGGTCAGATCCAGGGGCCCTACACCATCGACGCGGGCAACCTGCAGGTCCACAACTACGGTTACGACTAGGAGCCCTCTGCTCTAGGGGTCGGTGTGTAATCGCCCACACACGCCGGCCCCGCTTTCTTTTCGGTGGTATAATTCTATTCCAGATAAGCTCGTTCTAATGTACTTGCCTTTAAGGAGGGAGATTCATGGGAAAGAAACGAGTAATAGTTGTCTCCGATAAGGACAACGTGGAGATTCGCGAGCGGCTTAAAGAGATGGTCGAGGAGTCCGGGGAATTTGAGATCGTGGCTTTGAGCCGACTCAAGGTCTCAAGGGTTCGATCCGAGCTCGCTCCCCCCAGACCAGATGTGGTTTTGGTGAGCGCGTTCCTTTACCACCCCGAGGAGCTCTTAGAGCTCGCCGGTTTTATCCGCCGCGCTCGGCGTCACCTGCCGGATTCCACCATCTTCATCCTCCATGCACCGCTTCTTCTGGAGGAGGAGATGGAACCCATCTTCAAAAGCGGCGTGGACGCGTGGGTGGACGAGCGCACACCCGCCGAAAACTTCGGGCGGATTTTGTCCAAGGTGGTCGCCGCGGGTCGGGGCTCTCGCGAGGTCGCGCGGAGGTAACTCAGGGTCGGTGTGTAATCGCCCACACACGCCGGCCCTTACTTCTTTTTTGGAAGCTTTATTACAAATACCGTTCCCTTGGGTTTGTTGTCTTTAACCCTTACACTCCCGCCGTAGCGCTAAAAGCACCGCGGCGACGGTGGTAGGGTCCTTTTCCACCGCCTGCAACACCCGGCGCACAACAGCTTTCCTCTCCTTTTTCATGATTGCTCCAATAATACCAATAAAAAAGAAGAAGGCGTCCGGAGGAGATAACCCGTCCAGACGCCTCACACCCTGCCGCGGGGGCTAGATGTTGGATATGATGTTCGAATACATGTTTCCAACAGCCGGCCCGAGAAGAACCAAGATCACGAGCACAATCATGGCGACCAGAATCATGATCAGCGCGTACTCGACCAAACCCTGGCCCCGCTGGTTGCTAAGGTTCATTAACATCGTCTTCTCTCCCTTCCTCTCACAAAACAGAGTTTGAATGCAGGGATGATTTTTCAAGCTTTGGCAGGGGGGTACGTCGATGATAACCCGTTATAGGACTTAAGTCAACATCCCGTAAATCCATATATCTAAATTGACAACTACAGATTATAGGGTAAAATTCAACTACAAAACGATAAAAAAGAAAGGAGACTTGAGATGGAAATCTTGCAAAACGCCAAGTTCGTTGGCGACATCGTGGTTGCAGTTGCGGCCTTGCTCGTCATTTTTCTTGCCGAGACTCTTCAGCAAGGGCGGCGCCCCTCCCATATGGAAGCGGCGTTCGTGAGGAGCGTCAAATCGATCGGCCTCATCGTTTCCATGGTCTTTGGCGCGAGGGCTCTTTGGGAGATTGAGCGCGCCTTCGGGTTTCTCAAGCTGGAGGAGATGAGGGCGCAGATCGAGGGCTTCCGAGCGGAGTTTGAGCTTCTCTTTTGGATGGGAGTGCTTATCGGAGCAGCTTTTGTGCTCTGGCTCTTCTTCGGACCGCTTCTGCGCTTCGCGGCTACGCTTCTTCGAGGAGTGCTCGCCTATCCGGCGGCAGTTCTTGGGTGGTTTTTTGAACCCGCCCCCGAACCCGCGGAGGTCGCGGTCGAGGAAGAATCGAGACGAAGGGTGCTTACCAACTTACCCAAGCTCCCCTGGTACGCCACCCCAACCTCCCACCGGCTGCTCACGGGGTTTTCGAACCTCTTCGGCACCGGCGCGGGAGTTTTCCAAGGGGTCTCAGGTGCTTCTGAGGGAGCGCTGACCGTCACGCATCGAGGATTCGGCGCGGTAGCAAACGTTGCCCGCGGAGGGTCCAAGAAGCTCCGAGAAGGCGCCACCCAAACCCTGGAGCAAAAGGCCCGAAGCCTGTGGCGAGAGAAGAAGGACACTGCTATCCTCATCCTCGTTCAGCTCGGACTTATCCTAGGTTTAGCGGTGTACCTACTCTACCGCTTCGTCACGACACGGCTCGCAAGCTACCAAGGGTCCGCGACATCAGGCGTGGACACGATCCTTTTGATCGTGGCCGGCGTCCTGGGGCTTTACGTCCTGCTTTGGATTCTTCGGGTTGTGGGGAGCGCCGTCGCCAGACCGTTGGCGGCTCTGGCCGGAGTCTTCGGCCGCGGGGCGTCCCGCATCCAGACGGAACTCAGCAAACTCGAGCAGGCCATCGAAGCCCAGCTCAACCTCCAGTTGCGGGCCAAGTGGCAATTCGTCAAGCAGATGCAAAAGCGGCTCGAGACCGGTCAGCTCGCCTGGGTTGAGCCGGAAGATGAGTCGGAACACGTCCTCCCCGCGTATCTTGTGACGGGAGCAAACGGCGACGAGGACCTGACCCTTCTGCTTAAGCTTGACGGGTCCTGGTACCGCTTCAACAGCCCACACTCAGAGGAATCGGTCTCCATAGAACTTCTCAACGCTCAGATTGAGAAGGAAGGGCGTGAGCCCGGAGCCGTCTACCGCTGGAAAGGTGAGACCTGGGAACTCGTGGACGGTATGGGCCCATTCCGATCCAAGATCGAGGGCTCCAAGAGCTTCCTGCAAGGAGAGGAGCTCGTGAACCTGCACTTCCTCGAAAACCAGGGAGAAGAGCAGGAGCTCATCCTGCTTCTGGACGTCGAGTACACCGGCGGGCGAAGCTGGATGCAGGCGGGGCGACTCATCAACTGGAGCAAGGGACGCGAGGTTAGCGCCTCCTTCGCCGAGCTTTTCGAAGGCCAAGAGCCTGAGATTCTGCCCGGCGAATACGAGACCTTCTTCCAGAACTAGGGAGGGTTGAGACTGTCAAAGAGTGCCGATTGCGGGCTTAAACGCTCACAATCGGCACCTTTTTTGCTACATTCACTTCAGGAGATGAAAAACTACCTCAGAAAATTCTTCGTAGGAATAAAAGTCAACCGCATTATCGAGTTCTTGACTCTTTCCGATATTCTTGTGCTCTCCGGATGGGGGCTCGTAACCCCTATTATCGCTGTCTTCTTTACCGAGCAGGTCGAGGGGGGAAGCGTCGCCCTGGCGGGTCTTGCCTCGGCGGTCTACTTTTTGGTTAAAAGTTTTGTTCAAATTCCGATCGCCCGCTACATAGACCTCAAGCGCGGAGAGTGGGACGATTATTGGATTATGATAGCGGGGTCGTTGCTTATCACGACCAGCGCGTTTTTGTATATCCTTGTCAAATACCCCTGGCAGGTCATGGTCGTCCAGGCAATTTACGGGATTGGGGGGGCGCTATCCTACCCCTCCTGGCTTGCTATCTTTACGCGCCACGTCGACCGTCACGAGGAGGGTTTGGAGTGGAGTCTCTACTACACGGCGACCGACTTGGGCTCTGCTTTGGCCGGCGCTATAGGGGGTCTGATGGCCGCTACCTTTGGCTACAACTTGGTTTTTGCGGTCGCCGGAGTCATGTCCCTGGGTGGAACTCTGTTTTTGGCAGGCGTCGGGAGACGCATCAAGAAACGCGCTTGGTAGAATTAAAAGCAAGTGTTCCACTACATAAAGAGAATAAAGGACAAAACCCTAGATCAGGATGAAACCAAGATAAAACTCGCGGCCGCCGCGTTCATTTTCCTACTTATCATCGCCCTCCACCCCGTAATTAAGGCGAGTCTAGCCGTGGGTATACAAAGGCGCGAGAGATCGGGAGGAGAAACCCTCACGCTCCCTCCCGGACAGGCCAAGAAAACCTTCGAATCCCCCGCTTACCTTGCCGAAATGCCCTTTAACGCCATTGCCCCCCACTGGAAGGAAGAGAACGCCCCCGAGGGATCCAGAAAGTTTTATATCAGAGTTTCCGACGACGGCAAACAGTGGGGACGGTGGATTGAGGTTGAGGTCGCCGGTCCCATACGAGACGACGATCCCAACCCCAACGAACTTTTCCCCGAGGTCCCCATACTCGCCGAAGGACGTTACTTCCAATATCGCTTGGACTTGAACCGAGGAAAAAACGGCGACCCCGCGCCCAAAATAAAGGATTTAAAGATAACCTACATCTCATCCAAAACTCCCAAGCTGCGCTCCGTTCTCGACGATCTCAAACAAACTTTTAGCGCTCTAGCCCAAGGCGAAGGTCCGACCATAGTAGATCGCGCCGGTTGGGGAAGCCCCGACCCTTATGGAAATCTATTTAAGGGAACCGCTCAACACTGGTACCCGCAATATACCCCGGTGACCCAGTTTTTCCTCCACCACACGGTCTTGGACTCCTCCGATCCCGCGGCTGCAGTGCGGGCGATATGGGAATACCACACATACACTAGAGGGTGGGGTGATATCGGTTACAACTATCTAATCGGCCAAAACGGAATCATCTACGAAGGGCGCTTCGGCGGCGATAATGTGGTCGCCGGACACGTCTATACCTACAATAGCGGGTCTTTGGGTGTGGCTTTGATTGGGTGTTTCCAATCCAACGCCTCCGCCTGCGCGGGCTCGCCTCCGCCGTCCGCGGCTATGATGAACTCCCTCACCGATCTCCTCGCTTGGAAATCGTCCAACTACGAGATAAACCCCAACACCACCCACACCTTCTGTGGCTCCTCTTCCTGCTTAAATTTGTGGACTATAGCGGGTCATAGAGACGCGGGGGTTACCGCATGTCCCGGTAACCTCGCTTACGACCGTCTCCAGACGATTCGGGAGACCACCTGGAACAAGAAATCCGGCTGGAACCTCTCGGCAAAGCAGCTCGACTTCGACTGGATATTCTTCTCAAGCTACGGAACCGACAAGAGCGTGACGTTGAGGTTCAAAAATACCGGGAACTCGACGTGGACCAATACGGGAAACCGGCTCCTCCTTAAAACCGCAAATCCCTCGGGGCGCACTAGCATATTCCAAGGAACTGGATGGATAGACTCCCAAACCCCCGCCGCCTTAAACGAGGTGACCGTTGCACCCGGTGAAATCGGATCCTTTACCTTCAACCTCCAGAGCCCCTCCTATGCCAAGGATTACTACTGGGAAAGCTTTAAGCTGGCGCTTGGGGACGGGACCTCCCTCTCCCAGTTCTTCACAGTCTCGGTCGCCGCACCGCTTTACCGCTGGGAGTTTTTGGGTGTTTCCCACAGCAAAAACTCGGTTTCTATGAGCCCTGGGGAAACCCAGACCATCCGGCTCAAGGCTAAGAATATAGGCACCGCTACCTGGTATCGCGATCAATCCTGGCCGGTGAGGTTGGGGACGTGGGGACCTTCGCGTGCTAGTTCCTTCTACCATTCTGGTTGGTTCAATAATATAAGGCCAGCGCTTTTGAACGAGGAGACGGTTGCACCCGGGGGGATAGGAACCTTTACCTTTGAGGTTTCGGCCCCTCTTAACCAGGGCTGGTTCTATGAGCGCTTCAACCTGGTCGCCGAGGGTTTAACCTGGTTTAACTACACCGGAGCCGGAGCGTACTTTTACGTCACTCCTCCCGGATTTAGCTGGCAATTTTTGGGAGTCGGACACAGCACGAATTCCGTTTTTATGAACCCGGGGGAGGTCCAAACCATAAACCTCAAAGCCAAAAATACAGGTACTACCACCTGGTACAAAGATCAATCCTGGCCGGTGAGACTGGGGACTTGGGGACCTAGTCGAGCGAGCGTTTTCTGGCACGGCGGCTGGTTCAACAATATTCGCCCGGCGCTCCTTAACGAAAGCTCGGTCGCGCCCGGTGAGGTAGGGACATTCGGCTTCCCCGTCCTCGCCCGCTACGCTCCGGGCTGGCACTACGAACGCGTCAATTTGGTAGCGGAAGGTTTAATGTGGTTTAACTACCCGGGCGCGGGCTTTTATATCAACGTTCTACCCGGATACCGGTGGGAGTTTCTGGGAGTTGGGCATAGCACCAACTCGGTCTTTATGAGTCCCGGACAAACCCAAACCATTCGCCTCAAAGCCAAAAACGTAGGGNNCCGAGACGGGCCGTGGCCGGTGAGACTGGGGACTTGGGGACCTAGTCGAGCGAGTTCTTTCCAAAACCCCGGTTGGTTTAACAACATAAGGCCCGCGACGATGGTTGAAGCGACGGTTGCACCGGGAGAGGTCGGGACCTTTGTCTTTGGCGTTACAGCTCCATCTACGGGTGGCTGGTACTATGAACGCGTCAACCTGGTGGCGGAGGGGTTGTTGTGGTTTAACTATACAGGAGCGGGGGCTTACTTTTACGTCACTCCCTAGGGGAGTTTTCGGCGTACGCCTCGCGGGAAAGCTTATCTTACGACCCCGTAGAAGCTTTCGAGGAATTTATAGACCAAGAATGCGGGCCAAACCAGGGCTTTTAGGATTCCGAGAACCGCTGATCCAAAGTCCGTCGCCGCCTGGATGTAGTAGACTAGTGCCCCAATCAAACCCAGACCGTAGATAGCGTCGGGGCCGCACCAGGAGGACTTGAGTTTCTTATTCTTACCCAAATCCTTCGCCCACTCTTTCCACCCTTCGGTGCCGCTCATTTTGGCTTTGATTTCGATTTTGGGATCTTCTTTCTTGGCTCTCGGCATAACTACCGTCAGACTAGCATGTTTGGTCAGCGATCAACTCAAGTCTTTGAAAGGTATTCAGCTCTTTTTTCCTTGGGAAATTTTTCAATAGCATATCTCAACATTGTCCTGGGCATTGAGCTGGCGTGCTTATCCAAAAACTTCTCTTCGGTGGAGCGCGATTTATTCCCAACCTCCCTTAGCATCCAGCCGACCGCTTTGTGGATCAAGTCGTGCTCGTCTTTTAGAAGGTTTTTTGCAATTTTGAGAGTATCTCGGTACCGACCTTCTTTTATGAAGGCAGCGGTAGCAATTATAGCCACCCGGCGCTCCCAAAGGTTAGCCGAACGAGCGAGTTTGTAAAGAATTGACTTGTCCTTATCTTGCAAATAGTCTCCAAGGATATAAGAGGCGGAGGAGTCGACCAAGTCCCAGTTATTAACGTATTGCAAATGTGAAAGATAAAACTTAGCGAGCCGCTCTTTTTCTTTGCCATCGGCCTTGTTGTACTTACCAACAAGGATAAAGAGCGCCGTTAGACGGCATTCGTGGATTTTATTTTCCAGGAGTTTGGCAATTTCTTTAAGGGGTAGTTCTTTAAACTGCTTGGCTACCTTTCTTTGCTCCGGGACGGTTACCCCCGCAAAAACGTCGCCCTCGCCATACTGACCTTTGCCAGTTTTGAAAAACCAAGCCGACGCCTTGGCTTTTTTTGGATTTCCAAGTCGTTTTAATTCTTTAATAACGGAACGTGCGGTCGGTGCGTTCATGAAACTTTCGATATCCGCTCAATCGTATTAGGAAAGAGGTGGCTCCCCGGTCCAAAGGATAATATAAATACCCCTGATCTCTCCAAACTACTTAAGTTGCTGGAAGACATTAACTATCTTAGGGATGTGGGGAAAGAGCTGAGAGCTTTAGTTTCCCCTTAGTTGTTAACGACGGACCTTTCGCAGAATCATCACCAAGACCAAGGCGCCAATTCCCCCAAATAGCAGCCAGAGGTACCATTGGACACCAAAGAAGTAACCTTCGGGCGGAACACCTTCAACAGTCACATCCAGCTTGTAATCTTGCTCATCGCCGAGGAGGTTGAGCGTCCGTTCCACCTTCTCCCCACCGTATTCAAAGGAAAGGGTGTGCTCTCCGGGAGTAACGTTAGTGAAGGTTGCTTCTCCGTTCGCATCGGTTTGGGCGGTTTGCGGTTCGGAGGCCAGGGTGACCCAGATCCCCGCCAGCGGCTTCCCTTTCTGGTCGGCGAGGCGGACGGTAACCGTATTGCCTTTAACCGCCGGCTCCTCTTCCTCCGGGGGCTTCTCTTCTTCAACCGGAAGCGGACCCTCTTCCGCCGGATAGAGCTCCTCGCCCGTAAGTTGGGTTACCAACCAACTGGGGAAGAGGCTCCAATCAGGGGAGATAACGAGGGTGAAGGCGGCAGCCGTCTGGTTACCAGCGGCGTCGGTGGCTGTAATCTGCGCTGTATGAGATCCGGCGGAGAAAGTATAACCGCCCAAGCTCCAGCTCCCATTAGCACTGATCGTCCCGGTCGCCCGGGTCGTGCCCCCGACCTTGAGAGTAATGGCTGCTCCCGCTTCCCCCGTGCCGGAGAAAGTCGGCTTCGAGCCGGTGTAGTAATAAGTGTTGATCCCCGATTGGTAATTCAACGTTCCGATCTTGGTCAAAGCGAAAGAGGGGGTAGCGGTATCGACCGTAAAGGTCCCTCCTAAAACCCAAGCGCCGGCGCCGGCCGAGTTGTTCGCCCGCGCCTGCCAGTGGTAGCTCCGGCCGTTGGTCAGGCCCGAGACGATGGCGGTACCGGTCACGGGAGTCCCGGAGAAGGCGACCGCGGGGCCGGAATGGGTAACGGCGTTGCTGAAAGCCGTTCCAACTTCCCTTATCTCGACTTGGGGGGTGAGGGAATCGGCAGCGTTGACGGAAGACATCGCCAGCTTCAAGACAACCGAATTCTCGTTCGTTAATCCGTTAGTAGGGACTACCGTCGTCCCATTAGATTTATATTGGGCTAAAGAGCTGGGGGCGGCGGGAGCGTAGACGTATTCGTAGGCCCCGATGTCCGGCGCGTCCCCGTTGAACGCGAGACCGACGTCCATCCCCGCCCCGATCGCCGGGCTGTCAGCCTGAAGGGTAAAATCATAAACAGAAGGGTCATTAAACAAGGGGTCTGATGTTGGTCCCAAACCATGTGTATCGTTGCCCACTACTGTCTGCCAGTTTGTAAAATTATATGCCGTTCCCTCCTTCATCCAACGCGCGTTACCAGCATAAGGCGAGAAGTAATATTGATTGTAGTCAACAACCATGTTTGTTGAACTATTAAGGGCCGACCCGACAAATTGACCAGAAGTTGTAGTCATGTAGAAGATATTGTTTTTTGCGGATATCCCGTCAACTCTAGTACCACCAGAGACGAAGAGCATCCATATGGGATTTGAAGGACTGAGGTACGTCGTGTTGTTCTGAAATGTAAAATTTTTCGCACTGGAGACTTGCCCGGCCTGATTTGTACCATAAAAGGTCGATCGCTGTATCGTTACATCATCACCTTCTACAAAAAAGCCATAGGCCGAATTGTTCCCAAAGACATTTTTATCAACTAAAACGTCTCCATGGATATAATAAGAACCGGACTTAAAGACCCTTACTCCCGTATTATTTGATATAAAACGGGAATTGGTGATATCAATGTCTACTGCCTGGGTTTCGTCTTGGGTGAGAATTTGGATTCCATGGCCAGTATTGTTGTGGCTATAAACGTTATTAATTGTTATATTTGTGGGGACATCTGTTCCCGTGTGGTTATGGATGCTTATTCCAGCATTCTCCGCACCATAAAGCTCGACTCCGTCGATTGTAAAATTACTCCCCCCATTGGCAATTTCAATATTAGTAACTTGCGGTCCTGCCACTCTTCTTACTGGATCATAGTATTTCCCGCCAGAAACAGTGACATTAGTATTATCCGTGATGAATAAAAGATTATCATTGCCCGCTCCGCTCATCTCAGAATCGACCACGCTAACGTTATTGGTCCGAATAAACTGCGCACAAGCATCGTAGCAATTGGTAAACTTAATATCTTCCACTCTAACGTTATTAACATCCATACCCAACATCCCATCACTGACACCATTACCATCGATTATTGGCAAATTCCCGCTTCCATATGCTCCGTAGGTTACCCCACTTCGAGCAATTAAACGGTCGGTTGAAGTAGCAAAAACCCATGTCTCCCCTCTTTTAAAATAAATGTAGTCCCCCGGGGCCAAGCTGGCAGCATTAACCTTAGCCACCGTTTGCCAGGGTGTGGTTATTGAAGTGCCGGGATTGGAATCGCTCCCTCCAGTAGCGTCAACGTAGTAAGTAGTGCCGGCGGCTTGAGCAGGGGGAGGGCCAAACAGCGGGAGCCAGGGCGAAAATTGGGAGAAAACTAGGGTAAAGCCAAGGAGAAGAGAGAGAACTCTTCTGAAGGGAATCTTCAACCTCCCGAGTTTTAATCCAGGCAGGAAAGTTTTCATCTAACTGAATAGATAATAACAAGAGCGGGGGGGGTCGTCGAGCAAAGGGGCTGGGACTCGATAAAGGATTATATTAAGCGTCAGACTGGGTAGGTTTGGCTCCCCGGGATGGATTCGAACCATCGACCTACCGCTTAACAGGCGGGCGCTCTACCGCTGAGCTACCGGGGAACGGACACATATATTTTAACCTAAGATTGGTGAATCCCCAATTTAAGGAAAGGCCCGAAGGTGTTAGCTTCAGGCCACGGCGCTCAAGGGTACGCCGCCGCAGAAAACGCACTCGCTGTCGAGCTCGCCAGAACCGCAGTGAATGCAGCGAACGACAAGCTTGAAGCCGTCGAAATCCTTATTGGTAAACCTCCCCTCGCACTGTCGGCAAGTGTATTCGACCCAAAGAGTTCTTCCGCACCCACTGGACCGCGAGTCCTCACTGCACGAAGAACAAAGTGGCATCTCTCTCCTCCTTTTTAGGGAGTTTAGCGGGCGATAAATTATACAAAAAACTCCCCACCAGCTCCTAATGGGGAGGTTTTTCCAAGGCGCTACGAGCCTCCTCCAAGACCTCAAGAAGCGCTATCCAAAGCTCCTGACGGTCACTTACAATGCGGTGGCCTCCAAAATCGAGGCACACCTTTGGCCCTCCGACCTTGGGGAAGCAGTTGAAGTCGAGCTGAAAGGTCGGTTGCCCGGAACCCCCGAGAAGAACGGCCAGGGAGCAGACGTGCTGCAGAAGACCGTCCACGGGTTCGACGATATCCCGCGAGGGCATTCTCCCGTCCACACCCAAGGTCTCCTCCAAACTGGTGTAGACGTCCATCAGGGCGTCGGCAGGACGTCCCGTCGGTATCTCCAGGAAAATCGACCTGGATTCCCCCAAACCCTTAGGGGGCTCGAGCGTCCAGAACCTCACCCACCCCACGGAAAAAGAGAGCTGAAAGCCACGAAATCCCAAGGGGGAAAGATAATCCCAAAGCCAATCCACGAAGTAGAGAGATTCCGGACCGGGTTCCACGTCTCCTCCTCTCCAAAGATATTTTCTCTTGCTATTTTGCCACAAAAAGCCGATAGAAGGAAGATTATATTTAAGAAATAAATTTTTTGACGAGGTCTCTGGGAATGCCGTAGTGCTTCTTATACCAGTAGATTGTGGAGTCGAGGAAGTATTTCTTGCGCTTGGCTTCGGGAGTCGACTTCGCCCCTAAGTGCTTGGCCTTGAGCTTAGTGGTAAAGCGAACGTCAAACCCGGCGGTTCGAGCCTGCTTGCAAAAATCGGGGCCCTCGTGGAACATCTTAAATCCCTCATCGAAACCGCCGAGCTTCTTAAAAACACCCCCTCTTACCATAAAGAAGGCCTCGGTCACCCAGTCCACCTTCCCGTCCTTTGGTTTTTCAAAATCCAAACTCACTTCTTTCGCGTTTTCTTTGATATACCCGCGTATTGCTGGGTCGTCCCAGAAGTTAAGTGCCATTTGATGCAAAACCGCCGATTTGGCACTTCTTATCGGGTGCAAATCGTACCCGCGGTTATACCACATGGGCTCGCCTGTTTCACCCAAAATAAACCCCCCAAAAACGGCTGCCTTTGGGTATTTTTGGAAAAGTTTTTTTATCTTGGGGGTTACCTTTTTGCTGACGAGCTCCATATCGACGTCTAAAAAGACTAAGATATCGCCAAAACTCTGCTTTAACATCCGATTCCTGTTTGCCGTGGGACCGACGTTTTTTCTTCCGCGAATCACTTTAACGGAAGGAAAGTTTTTTCTCAAAAACTCGGCGCTTCCATCCTTAGACGCGTCGTCTAAGACAAAAACGTCGTCGAAATCTTCCTCTAAAACACGGGGAATCAATCTTTTCAAATAAGAGAGACCGTTATAACTTGGAATGGCCAAAGTAATCTTCATCTAAAGGGAGTTCTCCTTGGCGATCCTGGCATAGACTCGGGCTGAGGGGCGAACTTTCCGCTTCAGGGTTTTATAATCAACCTCCACCAAGCCGAACCTCGGTTCGTAACCGCTCTCCCACTCGAAGTTATCGAGAAGCGACCAGTAAAAATATCCCTTAACGTCCGCTCCTTCTGATATCGCCTCAAGCGTCGCCGCCAGATGGTCGGCTATAAAGTCGGCCCTTTGATCGTCGTCCGCGTCTGCAATCCCGTTCTCGGTTATGTAGACGGGAAGATCAAAGCGCTCCTTAACGTCCATCAGGTTTTCGTAGAGCCCGTGAGAATAGATAGCCCATCCTATGTCACTTTTGGGTAAATCATTTATCCGACCTACCGCGCGGTAATAGTTGACGCCTATAAAATCCTGTGCTTTGGCTTTTTTAATGAAAAACTGCTCAAATTCGCGGACGGGATCGAAACTCACAGGAACGGGCGATCTTAGATACCCCAAAACGTAAGCTATACCCACCCGGGCTTTCGGTTGAATGTCGTGTATGATGTCGTACGCCGCCCGGTGAGCATTAAGCATATGTCGGATAACGAGGTACCCTTTTAGCGGATCCCTTTTCCCAGGAGGTCCCCCGCCTTCCCAATACCCCTTTTGAAAGTAAACCACGGGTTCGTTAATGGTCACCCAAAAGTCGCAGAGGTCCTTAAGCTGGGTTACGATGTAGCGAGCATAAGACTCAAAGTAGGAAACAACGTCAGGATTCTCCCACCCCCCACGCTCCGCCACCCAAAGGGGGTTGGTAAAGTGGTGGAGGGTGACCAAGGGCTTGATTTTGCGCTTTTTTAGGGCTTTCAGCACCTGTCTGTAGTGTTCTACCTCCCGCTCGTCGAACTCGCCTTTCTCCGGCTCAATCCTGGCCCACTCGACGGAGAAGCGGTGGGCGTTTTGATTCAAGGACTTGGCGATGTCGAAGTCCTCCTCGAAGCGATTATAGTGGTCGCAGGACAAGCCCGCCCTAACCCTCCAGTGCTCCCAGTCGGAGTTTTTATTGCTCCCCTCAACCTGGTACGCCGAGGTCGCCGAGCCCCACAGGAAATCCTTTGGGAAGGATTTCGAGGTTCGAGGTTTGATATTTGAGGTTTGAGATTTAGACATCATTTAATTCCAAAGCTCCTTCGCCGTGTCCAAGAAATCGGGAATCCCTAACTTCTCTTTAGCGTAAAACCACCACTCCGCTCCCCAAAGGTAGATGCGGTCAAACCCGGTCGAGCGGGCGAAGTCGAGGTTGTAGCGGAACTGACCCGGGGATAGCGTTCTGTACTGCTCCTCAAGGGTCATCTCGGTCAAGGGTTTGTGGCCCCAGGGCTCCCCTTGAAGCTCACTTATAAAAACCTCTTTTACCCGACCTATACCCTTGTAGAAGTTAGCCTTAATACGGTAATACCACTGCGGAAAGAAGGGACGGTAGCTTAAGTATAGTTTGGTGTAGTTCCCGTCGTAAATAATCCTATACATCGAGATCCCAATGTAGTCTCCACGCCCCGTAACCCTAAACCAGGTGGAGAGTTCCCCACTTTCGGTCAAGACAAACTGGTGGTCAGGGTCGAGCTCGCGGATTAACTCGATTTCACGCTTAACCAAAGGCGCGCTCGGTCCCGGGCACTCGCCAAAAAACCAGACAAACTGTTCGTTTTCAAGCTGCCAAAACTCAAGGGCGGGGCTATCTTTGTAGCGGTTGACGATTTGGAGCACGAGTTCCAGAACCTCCTCTTGCTGCTCCTTATCCGTCATAGTTAAAGCCCACTCTGGAATATGGCACTCCGGCCAGCGGGGAAGCCGGCGTCCAACCGCCAAAATCACCTTCGCCCCACGGCGCTCTGCCTCCTGAATCTGGAAATCCAACCTTTCAAAGTCAAACTCGTCGTCCCGCGGCTCTACCGCGTTCCAAAAAGCGACGAGGCGAAGATGATCCACCCCAACCTCATCAAGAAGCGAAAGATATGTCTCCCGCCAGTCGAGTCCTAGCCCTTCGGCGTAGTAGGGGTCGAAAGAGACTCCCCAAGCTATTTCCTCTGCCTCTCCCCCTCGACCAAGAAGAAGATATAAAACCAGAAAAGAAAGGCCAAAGAAAGTAAAAAGATAAAGCGCGATTTTTGCGATTGTTGTCAGATATCTTCTCATCGTCTAGCTTATCGAAATAAGATACAACCCGATACCCACAACGGCAATGGCAAAAATTTTTAAGCTCCACTCCCTAAGACCCAGCTGCTCCTTAAGTTGAGGAAACCGCTTAGATAAAAAAACGATAAGAACAAGAAGAAAAGCGTACTGCACACCCTGGAGCGCCCCCACCAGAGCGGCGGAGCCTAAAAATATCGCGTAGTTTTGCAAGATAGCCCCCGCGCCGCCCAAGCCCTGATTGAGCACAAAAACTACGGGCGCGCGCTTGGGAGCTTTTTTAGCGGCCCAGTAAATGCGTTTTAGGTTCTCCGGAACAGCCAGAATTGTCAAAGCTCCCAAAATCCCCCCAATCCTAGTCCAAAAGAATCCGTTGAGAAAGGGTTCAAAGATAAAAACAAATCTAAGAAGAGTAAAGGACACAGCAAAAAAAGCCGAAGCCCGCGCGGCGTGCGCCAGAATCTCAAAAGTGTAAGCCCGCTTCACGTTCTCCCGGTAGGAGATGATAGCCCCACCCACAACCAAGAGCACAAAGGCGATGAATTGAAGCGCGTTCAAGCCCTCGTTCAGGATGACGATGCTTAAAAGAAGGGTAAAAATAGGTACCAAAGCGCCGACCGCGGTCACGACGCGGGAGGCCTCGTGCTCCTTCAAAGCGCTGTAGAAGGCCCAAAGCGCATAAACTCCACAAACCCCCGAGGCTAGGGAAGCAAGAATAACCCGCCCCGTAGGCACGCTGACCACCCCAAAAGGCAGTAACACCAAAACCCCTACACTCAAAATCCCAACAAAGAAAGCGTACGCTCGAGGGGAAACGATGGTTGTTTTAAGAAGAATCTTGTCAATTAGGGCGGCTAGCGCCAAAAAAAGATAGGCCAAAACCGCGGGTACCAAAAAGACAGGAAACATCAAGGATAAGATACCAGAGATTAGATATCAGATACCAGATAGTTCAATTTAGCTACCTGCTTTATAGGTAATCCTTAATAATCTTTGAACGCGAGGGGTGCTTGAGCTTGCGTATGGCTTTAGCTTCTATTTGGCGTATGCGCTCGCGAGTGACACCAAACTCCTTCCCCACCGCCTCAAGCGTTCGGGGTTTTCCATCTCGCAAGCCAAAGCGAAGCTCGATAACCTTTTGCTCGCGGGGCGAAAGCGTCCCCAAAACCTCTATAAGTTGCTGGCGGAGAAGCTCCTTTGAAGTATCGTCGGTTGGAGCGGCTACCTCATCGTCGGCGACAAAGTCCTTTAATCGCGAGTCATGTTCTTCACCGATGGGGGTCTCAAGCGACGCTGGTTTTTGGGATATCTTTATAATCTCGCGCGCCTTGTCCGCGGATATTTTCATCTTTTTTGCTATCTCCTCGGGCGTCGGCTCGCGATCCAGTTTTTGCTCGAGTTGCCTCTGAACTCGATTGAATTTGTTTATCGTTTCAATCATATGCACGGGAATCCTTATGGTCCGAGCCTGATCGGCTATGGCGCGGGTTATACCCTGGCGAATCCACCAGGTCGCGTAGGTTGAAAATTTAAAGCCCCGCCTCCACTCAAACTTCTCAACCGCCCGCATCAAACCAATGTTTCCTTCTTGAATCAGATCCAAAAAAGATAGCCCTCTCCCTAAATACTTTTTGGCGATCGAAACCACCAGCCGAAGGTTAGCGCGGGTTAACATCTCCTTGGCCCTGCCTCCCTCCCGAACATCCTCGGCGAACTTATCTCGAGTCTTTTTGCTCATCCTGGATGTAGCGCGGCGTAACCTCCCCGCACCCTTCTCACCTTTTTCTATACTCTTTGCTAGCGCAACCTCCTCCTCTTTGGTCAAAAGCGCGGTTCTCCCTATCTCCCGAAGGTACATGCGCACGGGGTCGGAGGAGATGGTCGTGTCGCGGGCGGCTTGAGCCTGCAGTTCCCGCTCTATCTCTTCCGGTTTCTTCTCCTCCTCCTCGGCGGTTTCAAAGACGTCGACCCCCTCCTCTATAAACACTTGATAGAGGTTATCGAGCTTTTTTATATCCTCCTCCGCTTCAGGGAAATGTTCCAATACCTCCTCCTGGGTTATGTAGCCGTCGCGCTTGCCTTTTTCAAGGAGTTTTTTGATTATTACCGATTCCTTTTTCTTAAATTTCGCCATTTCAAATACTAAATCGCCGAATCTATCTTTGAACTAATCTCATGGATTTGTTTTTGGAGTTTGCGAACCTTAGCGGTTTTTCCCTCTCGCTCAGCCTCTCGAACCTGGGAGACCAGGTCCCGTCTCTCCCTCACGAGTCGTGCCTTTTTGACGGATGATAGAGCACGACTAAACTCCTCCGCAAGCTCGCTCTGGGGCAGAGGCAAAAGAACCAACTCCTCAAGAACTTTTCGCTCCCGTTTCCCCAGTTTAACAGAAAAATTCTGGAGGAGAAACCGTTTTACCCCCTTCAAGTATTCCCGCAATTCAAGCAAAATCTTCCTCAACCCCTCGTCATCTAAATCCTCAAGGGCAATCTTTCTTTGCAAGGAACGGAGTCTTTGCGCGGGAGCAGAAAAAAGCAGAGCCATAAGATATGCTTCTTTCTTGGGCAAGGCCGAGGTCAGCCCTTTGGTCTTAGTTGCCCTGGAAAACGCTTCCTCATCCTCGATAGCCTGCTCGCGCTCGAGCTGTCTCCACAAAACTTCCTCGGCGACCTCCAAGACCTCGCTGAGTCTGCCGATGTAGGCCGCTTTCTCAACCTCGTTGGCCAAGCTTTTGACCAAGGGCAGGATTTCCTGAGAAATTTCCTTCTTCCCGGCGGCGGTGTCGGGATCGAAGCGCGAGAGTGCGGAGGAAAGATAATAGTCAAAAACCGAGGGGGCTTGTGAAATAAGCTTCTTGAACCCTTTCTCGTCATCGCGAATAGCCTTATCCGGATCCTCGCCCTCGGGAAGCAGCACCGCGCGAACCTCGAGTCCCGCCGATTGAGCAAGAAGGATACCCTTCTTTGTTGCCGCAAGCCCCGCCGCGTCTCGGTCGAAGCAAATGGTCACACGATTTGCAAACTTAGCAAGCTGGGCGACGTGTTCTGCGGAAAGCGCTGTTCCCCCCGTCGCGACGGCGTTTTTAATCCCTCGCTCCCATAGAGCTATAACGTCCATCATCCCTTCAACTAAGAGGACGTCTTTTTTCTTTCTCACTTCACGTTTGGCGAGGTCTAGATTGTAGAGGAATCGACGTTTTTCAAAGACGGGGGTTTCGGGTGAGTTTAAATACTTCGGCGATTCTTCGCCGCCCAAAGCCCTCCCCGAAAAACCGACGACTCGACCGGCACTCGAGCGAAGAGGGAAAATAAGTCTCCCTCGGAAGAAATCGAAGTAACCGCGTCCTCCTTCTTTTTTACTTCCTACACCGCTTTGCAGAAAATCCGTCGTGCTGTAACCTTTCTTCAAGATAAAACGTCCCAAACTGTCCCAAGAGTCCGGTGCGTAACCTAGACCAAACTCCTCTACGGATGTATCCTTCACGCCTCGTTTTTTGAGAAACTCGCGCGCGGACCCTCCGATTTTATGACCTTTGAGAAGAAAGTGGAAAAAATCCGAGGATAGTCTATTTATCTCGTGAATCTTTTCCCTTTGCTCATCCTCCGGTGTTTTCTTCCGGGAGGGGAGTTTAACCCCAGCGCGGCGGGCGAGCTCGTTTAAGGCTTCTGAAAAAGGAACGTTCTCCATCTTGCTGTAGAAGGAAAAGATGTCCCCACCCTCCCCACAACCAAAGCATTTAAATATCTGCAGCTGGGGAGAAACCATAAAGGAAGGGGTCTTTTCGCTGTGGAACGGGCAAAGCGCCTTGTGGTTCTTCCCCGCTTTCTGAAGCGGTACGTAAGAGGAGACCAGATCAACGATATCGATCTTACGCTTTATTTCCTCTACCTCATTTGCCATTGCCACCCCCATTTTATCTCTTAACCGCAAGCCCACACGTTTGATATGCTTAAACGGGTGGGTATCAAAGTTATTCACCAAAGTAGAATCCCCGAGCTTGTTACTCTTTTAAAAGATAGATTCGAGGTTTTCGCCCCCCAGGAAAAAGATAAAGAAGTAGTTTTTTCTGAAGTCTCGGATCCGGGAAAGATAGTTTTACACTACCAAACCACAGTCCTGCCACCTAAGACCTTCTTCCTACCCCCAAAAGAGACGCTTTTTACGGTTAAGGGCAAAAAAGTCACGGCAAGCGCACCGCCAAAACCGTTTGTTCTCTTTGGTCTGCATCTTAAGGATCTTTTGGGTATTTGCGAGCTCGACGAGATCATGAGGCATGAGCCAAAGGATAGTTTTTATTTCAAAAGAAGAAACAAAGCCGTCATTATCGCCGCCTCAGGAAACGAAGTCGGGGTCCCACCAGGAGGAGACTTGGTTTTGGAGAAGATAGAGGGATTTTACCGCGCGATAGCCCCCACAAAGGCGGGACAGAAAATCGCCAGTCTCCCCGTTTTTGAAACAAGAAACATCGATCTCAAGCCGAAACCCAAAAAGATGAGTAAGCTCGACGAGATGCTTTTGGATAGCGAGCTTTTAGCCCGCTCCGTTGAATGGTCAAGAGAGAACTACCCTCAGATTTGGCAACGACTGGAGAAACTATGCATAAACTGCGGAATATGTACCTATGTTTGCCCCCTTTGCTACTGCTTCGAAGTGGAGGATCAAAAGAGTCTCGACGGCTCATCTTGCAGCCGGTGTAGGTTGTGGTCGGCTTGCACGCTGCCGAGCTTCGCCAAAATTGCCGGAGGGCACAACTTCAGACCCACCGTAAAGGAGCGTTACTTCAACTGGTACTACCACAAGTTTGTCCGCGCCTACAAAGAATTCGGACGCGCCCAGTGCGTGGCTTGCGGTCGCTGTCAAAAATACTGCCCGGCGGGTATAGATATCGAGAACGTTCTTGGGGAGATAGTAGAGGAGTTTCAAAAGGCTCATCCCAAGAGGGAGTTTTGAAATGGGGAACGAGTACAAACCACAGAACGCAAAACTTACGAAGATCGTCGAAATGAGCCCAAACGTCAAGCTCTTTCGCCTTAAACCTACCAGCAAGCTACCCAAAGTGGACGGCGAGATGGTTTTTGCCCCCGGACAATTCTTTCTCCTGGGGTTATGGGGATACGGAGAGGCGCCTTTTGGCGGCGCGTCCTCCCCTTACGAGGATCGCTATGTCGAATTTGGAATACGACAAGTCGGGGAAGTAACCGCGGCGCTGCATCGCTTAAAAGAAGGGGATTTGGTAACCATCCGCGGACCGTACGGGCAGGGGTTCCCGCTCGATTTTTTTCAAGGGAAGGACGTGGTAGCCGTGACCGGAGGGTGCGGTATACCCCCCATATCCGCCCTCATGACTTACATAGCGAAAAACCGGAAAAACTTCGGCAACGTCTATCTGCTCTACGGCGCGGCAACTCCCAAGGATCTTTTATTCGAAGAGCTTTATTCAAGCTGGGAGGAAGCCGGAATCAAAGTAATCCTAACCGTCGACAAACCAACGCGCGATTGGAAGGGCCACGTCGGACTCGTCTCCACCCTCATCGACGAGATAAAGATCAACCCTACAAACACCGCTTGCGCGATGTGCGGGCCGGGTCCTATGACGAACGCGCTCGAGAATATCCTTCGCCCGCTAGGAATCTCCGATAGAAGGATTTTTGTGAGCGAGGAGAGGAAGATGTACTGCGGGGTTGGGAAGTGTCAGCACTGCACAACCGGAGAGAAATACGTCTGCATCGACGGGCCGGTTCTAAATTTCGACGAGGTTCAAGGGAATTGGGACTAGAAATGGCTAAACCAAGGGTTGCAATATTTGAATTTACAGACTGCGAGGGCTGTCAAGTGGAGCTTGTGGGCTTACGCGAGCGCCTGGTTGAAATTGCCGAGCAAGTCGACATAGTCACCTGGCGCTTGGGACAGGAAAGGGCGGAGCCCGGACCATATGAAATAGCTATAGTCGAGGGCACCCCCATAAGCAAGGAAGAGCGAGATATGCTCAAGTGGATCCGCAGCGAATCCAAAAAGATAATCGGACTGGGCTCCTGCGCTACCTTAGGCGGAATCCCCGCCATCATGGATCCCGAAAAACGCGCCTACTGGTACAAGAAAATATACGGCCCCAAGTATAAACCGCGAGGAATAGACGCTCTACCGCTTTCCGCCCACGTCACCGTCGATTTCCCCATCCACGGTTGTCCCGTAAACCGCGACGAGGTGGTCCGGGTGGTGGAGGAGCTTTTGGCAGGAAAGGAGCCGCATTCCAGAGGTTATTCGGTCTGCTTTGAATGTAAGCAGGCCGGTAACCCATGCCGACTCATCAACAAAAAGCCCTGCCTTGGTCCCATAACCCAAGGCGGGTGCGGAGCGATCTGCGTAACCGGAGGAAGCGCCTGCTGGGGCTGTTTTGGACTGCGGGAAGGAGCCGACGTCGAGGGGCTCTTGGATATAGTATTCAAGTTCTCCGATTCGGACGAGGCGGAAAAGTACTTTTCCATGTTCCTGAAAAGAACGGAAGCTTACGAGAAACTAAAAGAGAGGACAAGCAAATAAGAAGAAGGATTTCGAGAACGCTTAAGCCGGTATGGAAGACGCAATCATCACTAAAATCGAAGGCCACGGACGACTAAGAACCGATTGGCGAAAAAACGAAGTCGTGCTCGAGGTCACCGAGAGCGAACGGCTCTTTGAGGGTATCGTCGTCGGACGTCCCGCGGCCGAAGCCCCCTGGATTACGGCCCGCATCTGCGGCGTCTGCCCGACCGCCCATAACATCTGCGCCTTCAAAGCGATAGAGGACGCCTTGGGAGTCAAGCCCGACGAGACCACCGTCCTTTTAAGGAAGCTACACCTCGACGCCCAAATGATTCAAAGTCACGCCCTACACCTTTACTTCCTCTCCTTCCCAGATTACCTAGGAATCGACTCCGGACTTGAGCTCAAGGACTCCCACCCCAAACACTTTAAAGCCGCTCTAACCCTAAAGGAGGTCTCGGATGAGATCGCTTTCATAGTAGGCGGACGATCCACCCACCCCACAACTACCACCATAGGCAGCTACCTAAAATACCCAGCCCAGGGTGAGCTCAAGAAACTTGCAAAAAAACTCGATAGAGCCCTTAAGGCGGGTATTGAAACCGCACATCTTGCATCCAATCTCAAATACCCCAAGCTCAAAAGCCCTCTCCTTTCCCTCTCTCAAATAAACGAGGAGGGAACATACAACATATACGAAAGTCCGAAGGTTAAGCCAAGCGGCGCGCCCTCTTGGGTAAGCGAAGACTACAGAAAAGAAATCGGCGAAGCGCTCCGAGACTTCTCAACCGCCAAATTCGGTTTCTACAGGGGAAGACCCGCCATGGTCGGGGCGCTGCCAAGAATAGCCATCCAAGGAAAGCTCCTCTTTCCAAAAGCCAAAAAACTCCTCTTGCAATCCAAAATCGACCTAATGAACCCCTTCAACAACAACCTCGCCCAGGCGATAGAGATAGTCCATTTCACGGAAGAGGCCATAGAGATGGTAAAAGCGTTATCCGAAAACGTTACCATTAAAAAGGACAAATCATTTACTCAAATCCCAGAGCTCAAATCCCCACAAACCGGCGTAGGCGCACTGGAGGCCCCAAGAGGTGGTCTCTATCACGAATATACCGTAGATGCGAAAGGAATAATCACCGAAGCCAACATCATAACCCCAACGGTTCAAAACCTCGGGGCTCTGGAGAGGGCGTCCAAGGATCTGGTCGCTCAAACCAAGAACCTCAAAAAAGAAAGACGCGAAAAGCTTCTGGAGATGCTTGTTCGCGCCTTTGATCCCTGTATCACCTGTTCAGTGCATTAAGCGTGCGCTTTGTGTACTTTTCGAGGCTCTCTATACCTTCCGGCTCGAGAACATCACATACCCTACCCCAGTGAAAAGACACATAATCGCCCGTGGAAACTCCCGGCGTGACACGGGAATCCCAGTCTACCTCCTTCTCACGCTCCTCTCCTCCCCAAGCGTCAACGCTTCTAACTTTAGAGGACGAAACCGGATCCTGACCTTTCCCTCCCCAACTCTTAAAACCTTTCCCCACCCTATACGACAAATCTCCCTCAAAGGCCCGCTCAGATCCACTTTTCCGGTTATAGATCCCAAAACCAGAACGTGAAAGCTGTGGTGCGGAACTACCCCATCCACAACCCGCAAAGCCCTGTCCTTAGCCTCATCCATTGTCAAAAGACGTGGTTTAACAAAGTCGGTGAGGATAAGCTTTTTGAGGCTCTCAACGCGCACCCCGTCGAGAAGATCGTTACCGACCCAAAGAGCCTCGACAACCTCTCTCTCAAACGGATCGGAAACCCCGTTTTCTGAGGCGATAAGGCGAAGATAGGGGTACATCGCCTCAAACCCTTCAAGGGTTTTTCGAATCTTCTCCTCACCAGCATCCTCCCCCACGACAAAGCCATAAAGCGTCTGCCGTCGCGCCTCTTCTTGGGGACCGCAAAAACCCAACCGACACGGAGGAAGTGCGTATTTAATAGCCAGCTGAAGGCCTGACGAGTTCATAAACCCTCCCAATTGTGATTACTCCAAGAACCAGAAGCATTATCCCCAACACTTGCCCGATATCGGGTAAGGCGGAGGTGGTGGCAAAAGCCAAAAACGCGGTCACCGGACCGCCCAAAAGAAGAACGCTTGTTGCAACTGTAGCTTTAACGTGCTTTAACCCAGCGTACCACGTTGAAACATACCCAAAAAGAAACGCGGAGGTTACCAAAACCCACACCCAATGTGCTGTGGTTAGATCAGCAATCCCGTTAAGATAGCCGCCAAAAAGGAGAAAGCTAAGGATAAAAACCGACCCAAACGCCATTCTCCCAAAAGCAACCACCGAAGAGGCGAGTTCACGAAGCGCGTATTTGGAGATGACGTTCTCAACCGCCCAAAGAAGTGTCGCTAAAAAAACCAAAACATCCCCGGTCCCCAAACTTAGGCGAAGCACCTTTAGGAAAAGAACGTTGCCCAAAAGAAGCGCCAAACCCGCAGCTAAAACCCGGGCATTTAGTTTTTCCCCTAAAAACACGGCGGCCAAAAACGCCACGTAAACAAACATGGTTTTGTGGATAAAGGAAGCGCTTGCCGCGGAGGTTAAGGAAAGCCCCTTAAAAAACAGTAAAAATGGAATAGAACCGCCCACCAGGCCGATTAAAGCAAGAAGCCCCCACTGCTTAACGTTTAGAGCCTTAAGCTTCCCGATATTGCCCGAGCCCAGAAGTAGCGCCCCTAAAAGAAAGGCTACGCTCGCGTTCTTGAGCCAGGCGAAAAGGTAAGGGTCAAAACCCGAAACCCCAAACTTATTGGCAAAAATGGAAAAACCAGATATGAAGGCCGTTGATAGGACAAGAAGAGTTCCGCGTTTTTCTAGTCTGGTCATGAGTTATGCTCGCACTCCTCAACCAATTTTAATATTTCTCGCGCCTCTTCTGGGGCGAGTTTTTGAATGGCGAGCTCACCTTTAGCCAAAAGATAGTCTCCCGCGGAGACATTCTTCAGGAGACTTACGTCCACGTCAAGCTTCTCGCCCAGCGCGTCTACGGTGGCTTTTGAACCCTTCAGCTTAATAATTTTTACCGGCGTTGCTATGCACATCAGAGTCGAGTGGCGGAGGCGGGAGGATTCGAACCTCCGTGGGGTAAACCCCGCATGGTTTTCGAGACCAGCCCGTTAGGCCGCTCCGGCACGCCTCCTCTTCCTTATCATTATAATAATGATATGAATAAAGAAAAACTTTACCCCGTCGTATCCTACCTTTTTATTCTGACTTTTGGTATGGCAAGCCGAATCTCTCAACCACGGGAGATATCTGCCTCATCCTACTACGATCTATTTGTAACCGTTCCGCCGGTTGAGATCGAGGAGGGAACCTTCGCCGAGGAGAGGAGCGTTCTGGCTCCCCAAGGGGAGGTAGTTTTATCCGCCGTCGAAGACACAACTCTAGCGCATATAAACAAAATCTATGGTCTGCCATCAAGCTACGTCCCTACCAATCTCACACAGATTACGTCGGTACCTACCTTTGGAACCCAAAGGTTACGAGCAGGTATTCTCCCCTACCTCTACCAACTTTTCGGCGCGGCACAGGAGGCGGGCTATGAACTCGCGGTCGCTTCGGCCTACCGCTCCTACGCCGAGCAGGAGCTGGTTTTCTTATGGTGGGTGGAGCAGGTCGGGTGGGAGGCGGCTCTGAGGGGTTCAGCTCTCCCTGGACACTCCGAGCATCAGCTCGGGACAACCGTCGATTTGGCTCTTGCGGAAAACGTAAATTTTGAGAGGTTCGTGTCGAGCCCAGCGGCTCCCTGGGTAGCCAAAAACGCCCATCGCTTTGGGTTCGTGGTCTCCTACCCACCGGGGAAGGAGAGCATCACGGGGTACATATCGGAACCCTGGCATGTGAGGTGGGTCGGAATCGATCTGGCTACTCAACTTTTTAACCAAGGTCTTACTCTTGAGGAATATCTATCCAGATAGGTGGTGCTCCCAGCAGGACTCGAGCAGTCGCCTTAGGCGACTATTCCTCCGGAATTCACCGACACCAATTTAGATGGTACGCCCGGAGGGACTTGAACCCACAGCCTTCGGTTCCGGAAACCGACGCTCTGTCCAGTTGAGCTACGGGCGCGTGGCGGAGGGGGCGGGATTCGAACCCGCGAATCCTTTCGGATTACACGCTCTCCAAGCGTGCGCACTAGGCCACTATGCGACCCCTCCAAGTGTGGCGGAAGGGGAGGGATTCGAACCCCCGAACCCCTTGCGGGGTCTCACGCTCTCAAGGCGTGCGCAATCGTCCACTCTGCCACCCTTCCTAAATGGTGTCCCCGGGGTGACTCGAACACCCAACCTTCAGCTCCGCAAGCTGACGCTCTGTCCAGTTGAGCTACGAGGACTAACATTTAATTATAACCCGAGAACGGAAAACCTACTCTAATGGAAACTTACGGGCGATACCGACGGAGATCTTCTCCAGAAAATCTTCTTTGACCTTTTGGCGGTAAGGGAGGTATTGCCTAAGCGTCTCCTTGACCTCTCCCTCCTTAGCCCCATCCAGAATAAGAAAGAGCCTTCCGGGATAGAGGCTCTTTGTATCCACAAGAAGCGCTCGCTGACCAGCAATCTCGTCGAACCAGAAGTCCTTGAGCTGGTCCCAGGTATACTGGTGCCCGTGGGTCCTTATGCCGAGGTTGGAAACGGAATGCTTGGATTCCTTGGGAGGGGTCGTCCCGAGCGCCCACTTCACGAAACCGAGAGCCGCCAAAACTCCGGCGAGAAGAAACTCTTTAAAGAAGATAGCGACCGCGGCCAAAATCGCCAAAAGTGTGAAGAGGTTGCGAAAGTAGGATGTTCCCTTTTTTGTGAACGCTCTCTCTGGGGATTCCCACTCCAAAAGAATGTTTTCCTTTTCCCCCTGCCGCTCCATCAAGGGTAGTTTAGCAAAAAGCAAGCGCCCTGCTGGTAAAATAAAGGGTACGGAGGGTTGGCCGAGTGGTTTAAGGCGACGGTTTGCTAAACCGTTGGTGGTTAACAGCCGCCGCGTGGGTTCGAATCCCACACCCTCCGCCATTACTAGATCCACTAACCAACGGAAAGTATAATAGTATAGTTAGCAGGTAGTCAGATCGGGTTTAGTAGTGTGCTACAAACCTATGCGGTAAATCTTGCTACCTACGAGTATGTAGAGTGTTTTCTCGTCCTCCGAAACCCAAAGGTCTGTAGCTCCCTCCAATCCGTCGCCCTTGACCTGCCGGACAAAATTCCCTCCTTTGTCCAAAACCACGACCCTCTGGTTTCCTGTGTCAAGAATGTAAAGGCGGATTAGATTGGGGCGGGTAAATATTTTGTTCACACTAGAAAAAGGTGTCGACAGATTGGAAATCGCGAAAGCGGTGCCCTCACCCTTGGTCAGACGCATAATCTCTCCACCGGAGGCGGAGAGCCAGATATCCCCATCCACCGCCATATCCGTAAAGTACCCCAAGTCCACGACCGCCTTAACCCAAGAAACCGCCTTAGAATATCCCGTCTCGAGATTCCAGAACTTGTAGATCTGATCCTCCTCGGGAACTAAAAGATAGACGTTCCCAGAGTATGTATCCAAGGAGACGGAGAGGCTATAGCGCTCGAAAGGTACGGGCTCGTCGACCGCCTTGGTCGACAAGTTAAACCGGTAGAGTTTATCTTCGGAAAGTAGATATAAGAATCCGCCTTCGGAGCCGATCTCGCGGATACCTTGTATAGTTCCCTCTGCGATAGCCGAAACCTGCGGAAGCTCCCCCTCCCCCGAAGGGATAACAATCGAAAATACCGATCCGCTTGTTGAATCTGCAACATAAAGTGTGGTTCCAGAACCGGAGATGGCTACACCCTGAGCCCCCTCGACCTGGAGTCCCAAATCGTATACTATATGCTCCTCCCCAACCGGAGTAATTTTCTCTATGGCGTTGTAGAGTTCCTCGGCGCGCGACAACAAGGGGTCTATCTCGCCAGAGCGGGGGTCTATATCCCTCGCCCGCTCCAAATCGGCACGCGCTTCTTCGACGAGCTCAAGCGCCCGCTCGTTTGACAACCCCACCAGACCTGCCGCCTCGTCCAAACTTTGCGTGGTTTCGGTGATGATGCGTTCAAACTCCTCCGCCTTGGCTTTTTGCGCTTGCCTCCATACGGTGAACCCGATGGAAACGACAAGAAGAATCACCAAAACGGCAATGATTCGCGACAATGGCAGCCGGGGAAGCTTTTTAAGCTTAGGCGGTTTGAGCGCCTTAAGCTCTTCCCCGCCCTCTCTCTCCTCAGGCGCCGCCTTTCTCGCCTCCGCTAGCTTTTTGCCTCGAGAAACGCGGTCGCTCAAGAAGCGCGAAACCCCTTTACCTAGTTTTGACGGGGACAAGGCGCCGAGCTTAACTTTAGGCAGATCCGCGGGCAGTTTCTTTGCTCTTTTGAAAATCTTTGCGAGTGGGGAGCGGGATACCCCATTTTTTACCGCCTCCTCGCGTGATTCCCTTGAGGGTTTGAGCATTAAAAGGAGAGCGGAAAAACCCGGGACCTTAACCCCTTGCTCGAATTGTTTAACCAGAAATTCCGTTTGAGGGAGGTTGGCGGCGGTGAAGTTTTTGCCAAAAACCGGGGACCCCACGGCTAAAACATCGTCTCCCTCTAAAATCTCGGAACCGATATCGACGGCTTCCTCCTCTTGAGCTAAATCTCTAACCTCCGCGCCTCGCCTAAGATAAAGTGCGCCGCCGCCGACGCGGGAGAAATAAGCGACGTTTCCTAAAATGGCGACAGCTATGAGGTTAAGGTCGCTATCCTCGGCGAAATCTTTAAGCTTCTCGCGGGCGGTTTCGGTTGCATCCTCCAGCGCCTTTAGCGCTGTTTCTTCCGATGGATCATAATAGGTTCCGACTAGGGTATCCCAAACGAGTTTGGCGGCCAAAGCCGCGTCCTCGGTCAAATCCACCTCTTGCCGCTCGGTGGGCAAATTCACCTCCACAACGGCAAAAAGTTGTCCTCGTTCTTCCGGAAAATCCTCTCCTTGAGGGGGGATGAACTCGAAAACCTGAACAGTCTTTCCGCGCTCGGCGGCAGGGGAGCCTTCTAGTTTGGAGACTTTAACCTCTAACTCCTGAGGCATCAGGATTATGATAGCAGAATAACCTACTGCTTAACAGTGAAATCGAAGCGGTAGGTAGGAATTTGGAGAGTCCCGCGGGAGCGTAAATTGAACATATCCCTAAAGTAACGGGCGCTAAAGGCGTAAGTTCCATGTGACCCATAAACGAGGACAGTCGAGGTGTTGGCCGGGACTCCTGATGGAAATGTGGGAACAACCGCCGAGATAGACGTTATCGGAGTAACACCCGAAACGTTGTTTCGAACTGTGGGCATATCCCAACCGCCTTTGTCTATCGGAGAGAGGTATTGCATATACGGACAGTCGGAAGCGAGTTCGTAGGGCTGGGTGTTCGACTTGCGACAAAGCAGAATTGCATTGAAGATATCGGCAAACTCTTCCTGCGTCATCCAAGGATTATAACCACTACCGGTACGAGAACCCCATCCAGTGTGGTACCAAGGAGCACTAGCGACCTGCTCGTATGCTTGTCCGTCGGAGTGAAAGTCTTTAATGCCATCGATGTAGTTCCAGTAGCTAGTCCATTGCTGCGTAGAGATGGTGTAACCACCGGCGGTGGAGTGATAGAACGCCTTAAGTGGGGCTCCGCCCTGTACAATCACTTGGTTCGGTGTAGCGTTCACGGCCTGTTCCCAGTAACTCCCTTTGTTATAACCCAAATAGACCTGACAGTAAGTTGATGGGCAAATAGTCCCTCCATTTCCATCCGCATAGGCCCAGGCATAACTACGTCCAGCAACCGCCTGGGCTTTATATGCCTCCATCGCAGCGCTTCCCCAACTTAGTGGCATTTCTCCAAGACCCTTAATATATGTTTCCATGCTTAAAGTGGCGTCGTACCACTTATACCCTTTGCTTTGACAAGTACTCTGACTCCAACCTCCTCCTCCGGGGTACCAAGGCGGTGGGCCTACGCTACAACCCTTTACGTGGATAGTTCCTCCAACCCGGTAAGTCTGGATACTTGAGGCAGAAACTTTGTAATAAGCAGCCAGAATTGATTTATAATCTTGGTTTTTCTTCGCTCGACCATAGGCCCCGTACTGGCTCATCCCAATTCGATGGGGATACCCGTAGGCGGCCACCATATAAGCGGGGGAGAACGATGGGTCAGGTAATTGCTCGGATAGAGGTGGGCTATCCCCAACCGTCTCACTCCCGCCACCAGCAGCAAACTTTGCCAGTATCAACTGTTCCTGCTGCGCGGTTAGGTTTTGGATCGAAGACTTGACGGAAGCTAATTGCGAGGAAGTTGAAGAAAACTGGCGCTGGCTTGAAGCAAGACGGTATTGATATTGATCCCTAAGAGCGGCAAGATCATCACGCAACTGCCGGGCGGTGGCTTTGTTGGCTTGGAAAACCCCTATCTCGTCGACCAGTAATCCTATCCGGTCTTTAAGAAGATCTAGGTTGTCATCGTAGTACTGTAGGTTTTTGGTCGATTCAACCAGATTGTCGGAGGAAAAAACCACCTCGACAGGGGATACGCGGCTTTGTTTGTAGAGGACTCTTATAAGGAAGTTGCGGTCTTCCTCCCACTGCTTTAGAGTCGCCTCACGCTTGGCGAGCTCACTTTCTATCGCCGATAACTCTTCTTCTGCTTGTGAAAGCTCGGCAGAAACCTGGGATAAAGATGCAGAGGCCGAGGAGATATCCCGCGCCAGCTGTTCTTTTCTTTCTTCAAGATCGGAAAGCTGTTGTTGCTGCTGGGAAAGCTCGTTGGTTACGTCGTCGAGCTCATCCGCCGAGGTAAGTTGGAAGCTTATTACTACGCCAAGGAGAGCGAGAACTAAACCAAAAACAGTGAGTTTGCGAACTTGGGGCAGTTTTGGAACCATACCTTTATATTGTAGCAAGGGGCCGGCCGCTTTATCCTCTAGCGTATTTCCCGTGAGTTCTGCTATTATCAGCTTGAGAATGAAGAAATCACTTGCCCAGATATTTTTCGGTTTGCTCATAACCTTAACTTTCCTTGGATTATCGGCCTCCTCACTATCCACAACTTACGCGGCGACCTACAACTGTCAGTTACGCGCGGATAATTATTGTGATGTTCAGCCCGGCACCTGCACTCCCTCTCCCAACCCATGTTTACCCAGATCCCCATCCACCTGCGCATCAGGAACTTACACCTGCGACGATGGAACACCAACGCCCACCCCGACTCCAGAGCCGGAAACGACTCCAACCAACAATGTAGAGGGAGAAGAGGCCGGGGAAGTGGAAATCAAATTACCAGAGGGCAAGGACGAGATCGACATAGGATTCATCACGCTCCCCACCAACCCCACGGCTCTAGCCACCGTGCTTCTTAGGGTTGGTATCGGTATAGGAACCTTACTTTCCATCCTTTTAATCGTCGTCGGTGGGTACGGGGTTGCAACATCCACGGGTGACCCGGACAAACTCCAAAAGGCAAGAGCCCAAATCACGGCCGCAATATCCGGCTTAGTATTTCTCTTGATATCCACTGTAATACTCCATATAATCGGAATTAGGATTATAGGTATTAGTCCGGACATCTTTCCGTTTTGAGAGGAGGTGAAATAAGTGCTTAGAAACAAAGTCAAAACGACAGCAGCAACAATCAGTGCGTTAGCGTTGTCAGCTACACCGGTTCTCGCGCAGGCAGGGAAAAACCCGTTGCGGTGGGATTCCATCTGCGACGCTGCTTCCGCTATCACTAACATCCTTTTCGGAATAGCCGGAACAATCGCCGTCATTATTCTCATTATGGGTGGTATCCAGTACATGACCTCCGGCGGAGATAAGATTGGGGTTGAGCAGGCACGAGGCCGAATTACTAGCGCGGTTATCGGGCTTGTAATTGTTCTTGGGGCCTGGTTGATCGTCAACGTTGTCTTACGTACAATCACACCAAATATACCGGCCTGTGCAGTCTAGATTTAGGTAAGGATTGCCCCAGCGCTTGGTCTTAAAGTGTTTAACGTTGAAAGGAGGATAACGATGAAAATAATATTGAGCTCATCTGCAGCAGCGATTGCCTCATTAGGTCTGGCTCAGCCGGTTTTTGCGGCTAGTGCCTTTGACTTTATAGAGGATTACCTTGGAATATCCCTCACCGCGTGCTCAACCGAAGAGATATCTGGCATATTTTGCATAATCGCGCGAATTGTGGATGTCCTTCTCGGTCTTGCCGGAACAGTGGCGGTACTGTTTCTCATCTACGGTGGAATCCAATACATGATGTCCGGAGGTGACGAAAAATCTCTCTCGACCGCCAAAGCAACCATCACCTACTCAATTCTTGGACTCGTTCTTATTATTGCGGCCATATTTATCGTAAATCTGGTCCTGACATCCATCGCCCGCTAGATAAATTTCTTTCCAATGGGGTTTCAAGATATTTCTGATAAGATTTTCTTGATGAATATCCCAAGAAAACCCCTAGTCCTGCTTACTGTTCTTCTGTTCTTAATTCTTGGCTCTGCCCCTCAAGTCACCGCGGCAACTACGGTTTGTCCACAGTTTAAGAGTGGGAGCCTATCACCTTCCGACGTAGCTACCAACCCCAACGAGCTTAAGGAAGACGATGTTATTAACAAGGCGTGCTCTCAAGGCGGCTTAATCGGTTTCGTCACTTGTGTTCTCGCCAAACTCTTCGCCGACTACACCGGTCCAGGGAACCTCAACCTCCAAGACTCCCAAATGCCCCCATACCTTAGGCGAGCCAACCGACTCGCTCTATCGGGGGACCCCACATCCGACGAGCCTGGGGAACTTAATGGTTCCATAGCCCGCGTTCTAGCTCCTAACTACAGACAGGACGACCGCGACCCGCTCGAGGAACTCACCAAGTCGGAGGGCCAGCTGGTCACGGGAACCATAATCCTCAACAACCGAGCCCTTCAAAAGGGTTTCACTACCACAATCCCCAGCGCGGTTTATGAAGACACCGGCTTTGACCCCAACCGGCTAGGATACTACGACCTCCAACTAGGAGCGGAAGAGGAAGCCGTCGCAAACTACGACGTCCAAGGGAGATTTGGCGAGGTCTCTCCCCTTTATGACCGTTTTGGGCTCTTGAAACAAGCTCTAGTTCCCTTTACCCAAGAGGTTGCGGACATACCGGATCTAGACAAAGATTGCTCCGCCTACGACCCCAGCACCATCGTGGTTACACCGACAGTAGGTTTCGCGGACGCCAATCCCCACAGAGTTGCTCCCTGGACGGCGTATCAACCAGTTCCGGAGGAGGATGCAGAGGAGGAGAGGCTACCCTGCGAAACCGATGAGGACGGCAACATTACAGATTGCCCCGACAGCGCGGGGGAATTCAATTACGAAATTGGAGGAAATCTCGACACGCAGACAGAAGTATCCTACGCCAGCGACGCGTGGGAGAGGATAGGCGCCCCGAGCACCACCGCCGGTGGTGGTGGCGTGCTCAATGTTCTTCTTCCTCCAGGGAAGTTCTTTATGACCGAACAGGCCAAACCCCTCCTAAACTACGTCTACGATCCGCACAGCGAGGGCAAAGCCACATATAACGATAGTTCAAACCTTCACATCGCGGACCTTGGAAACGTAGGAAGCGCCACTTCCTGCATCTACGACCAACTCACCGCCCACCCGGCAAACGCGGCTGTCGGGGCGTGCGAAGCGGCGTTTGGGCCCTTCGCCGGATTTCCGATTGTATGCACCGACGAGGCTACCCCACTGGAGTTCCCCAATACCATGGGAGGAATCGCCGGGCGGGCTTGGGAAATCGTAAACAATCTCTACCAGGGATTTTGGTGTCTCTGGAACTGGAGTAAGGATGACTACCCCCAATACTTTGACGAGGCCGAATACGCAAGAAACCCCAACCCCCCATACCCGCCGGATAAATTTATAAACATGTTTTGGTGTACGCGTTTGGTTAACACCACCCACGGCAAAAGCTACAGTCTTCTCTCTAACGAAATGGCAAAATCGTTTGGGGCCATCGTTACTGCCTCGGGGGGCACCGAAACCTACTCCAGCGGTGGGAGGTTCATCGCCGCAAGAGACGCCACCTGGCACAATCTTCAGCCGGGTTACGCAGTCTTCTTTAGAGTCTCAAACGCTACCTCGTGGCGTATAAACCACGTCGGTATAGTCTATAGCGTCACGCAGGATGCTATCAGAATAGTTCACTCAAACGCGGCTACAAAATCGTTGGTCTTGCCCGTTGGAGACGACGGTCGAATCCAAAGTGCCGGCGGCTTTAAGATTGAGGGTTTTGGCAGACCATGAAATTAGAAGATATCTCCCCAAGGACTATAACCATAACCGCAATTATTTTGATAGTGGGTTTGATTGCTATGCTCATCGTAGGGATCTTGTTAATAAGAGAGCCCGAGCTTATGCCAGCTGTCGCCTCAACAATTCCCCAGGACAACGAAGAAGGGGTACTCGGTATTCTCCCGTTGGAGATAACGTTCCAAGAAGAGTTGGATGGGGCCGTCCAAAGCGACGTCGCTGTGGTAATCAATCCAGAGACGGACTCCTCCGCCACCTGGAGTTCCGCAAATACCCTCCAGGTAACCATCGACCAGGGATTGGAGAGCGCAACAACCTACACCGTAGCCGTCCTTTACAAGCAGAAGGAGATCTATTCATTTTCTTTTAAAACGACGGACAAAGCCAAGGAACAAATAGAAGAGGAAGCCCGACAGCAGGCGGCGGACGACTTCTTGGTCGCCGAGGCCGAAAAAGATTTCTATAAAACCTATCCTTGGTACGCGAGCATCCCTATAGAAACCAACGAGTATGTTATCGTCTACAACTTTGAAAAAGAGGCATTCCGAATCCGCCTAACTCTTGGAGAAAACGCTCTGGGAGCGGAGGTAGAAGCGGCTAAAAACAGAGCTCTTGGGGATTTGGAAGCAATCGGAGTTGACTTAAACGAATACAGCTACTATTTTTTGATCGACTGACCCTTACTGGCACCTGTTAATCGAACTATAAACCCCCGTATAGATATCCACACAATCCTCACCTTCTCCGGTGAGGTTAGGGCACTGTCCCACCCCAAACTCTTCCCGCCCCGCGGTACAAAACGCTCTAAAGAAACCCTCCGCGTCGCTGTAACCCTGATAGCACGACGCATAAGTTTGATGGCTGCTTTTGTAGAAGTTGAGAAAGGTGGTTATCTGGGCGGTGAATCCGTCGCCGGCGCGAGCGGGGATACCAAAATCCTGAGGCGGTTCACCCAACCGCTTATAAAGCTCGTAGTTTGAGGCGTTACTTTCGTTTAGCCAGATCGTCATAGAGATTCGAGGGTCCACCCCAACCTCCTTGGATTTGGCGATTACGTCGTTGTAGCACTCCTCCACGTGGTTCCCGGGCCCTACGCCCCAGTTGTCCGCAATGTTTTTGACCGCGGCTTTGGAGGCGACGCACGCGTCGGTGGCGGTTGCGGTCTGATCACAGTCAATCCCCTCGGCGGCAGAATAGTCGCTTAGGATAATGGAAACAAGAATCACAAACCCTACCAAAACGAGCATTACACACCCCATAGCCCCCGCAATTGTATACCCCACAAGTTTAAGCACCCCGCCCAGCTTTTCAATAACCACTTCTCCAGCGAACTGAATAACAGCTCCTAAAACGGCCCCTAAGGCAGTTCCAGCACCGGGAAGCGCAGAGCCAAGCGCAGCACCTAAGATCCTCCCCAACCCCAGTTTCCGAGCTAACTGCGTGATTCCTTTTAGGGCTAACGAGGTCAGCTGAGCTCTCCATTGGTTCACTATCTGCAAAGGCTTAAGTATGGGGGTTTTTTTCAGAAACGCCCTTATAGCGTTTGGCGGGTAGAGGCTTCCCAATCTCTTTGTGAAGCTCTTCCAAGCATACTCCCGAAACACTCCACCGACCCCATCTTTGCGCAGGGTTGTTAAAAAGTTGTGAACGCCATAACGGATGTTCCTGTTTCTCAGATAAGTGGATAGTTGTTTGTAGCTTGCTTCAAGAGCAGCTGCTCGAGCCTGTATCGAGGAGGCGGCTTCGCCGATCCAGGTCTGTCTGTAGCCTTTGGACGTCGACTGCCATCGGCCTAAATCCTTGTTCAAATTTTTTTGGATAAACTCCGCGTTAGCCCGCATCGATGCGGCTCGCTTTGTATCTCCTCTAGATTCAAAGGCGGCAGCGTCGCTAAGCGCTTTTTGGTAGTTGCTTTGATGGTCTTTTAGTTTTAACTCGGCAAAAAGAGCTCCACGATAAGCCTGTTCCACATCTACTCCATTAATCGTCTTTACCCCTTGATTTTTAAGTTCCTCGAGGCGAACGCGCACATGGGCGGGGTCGGATAATCGACTCAACTCGGCCTCCAATTGCTCTTGAAGCGCGGATCTTCTTGCATCGAGGGAGGTTTCGAGCTTTTCCCCAATCTCCATTGCTTTCTCTATACGGTCTGATCTGCTATCCGTCTGGTAAACCCAAGCGGAAAAGGCGTTTCTGATATCGGCGCCGACAAGCTCCCCACCTAGAGCGCCCAATACCTGTTCGACAACGAGCTTGTCCTCCAAGTGTCTGGTGATAAGGTTTTGGTTGAGAGTATTCCTTAGAGTCTTCTGCCACGAATCCGTGACCTTACTCGGGGCAGTGGCGAGGTTGTAAAGATTGACGCGGAGGTTAGAAATCGCTGCGCCGGGCACACCAGGTAGAGAAGTGACCGGAGCCGTCCCCGCGTTAAAAGCCGTTATAAAATCTTGTCTAACATTTGCGATTATCCCCTCCGAAACATCATATTCCCTAAGCGTTGCTTCGATCGTGCCCAACGTGCGCTGCATAGCAGCCGGATCCGTGGGACCTCCGCCTCCATCAGGAGAGGCGGGGCGCCTACCGGGCATAAAGAAGCTAAAGATGTTCTGGAAAACCGCCATCGGATAAATGGTAGCATTCTCGAATCAATTTGTTGAATTAGTTTCTAAATTAATTTGATACAATGGTTCCGTAGTGAAGAAGCTTAAACTTCTCCTGATACCTTTAATAACTCTCGCCCTCTTTGGCTTTAAAGCCGCTCCGGCACACGCCATTGACCTTTGGCCTTTTGACGACCTGTGGGAAAAAGCTAAGTGTATTACTAATATAAACTGCACCGTCCGCGCCGCCGGCGTATCCGCTATGAACTTCGTTTCCTATACCACTGTTGGGGAAGATTTCGACGAGGTTAGTATCGGGGATATCAATAAGATGGTTCGTGGGGATTGGGACCAAGGTCTGGTGGCGGCTGTCGGTCGGATGGGGGGACTGGCCTATACTTTTCCGCCTGTGGATTTGGGCGAGTACGTGCGAGGAGAGCTCGCCGATAACCTCCTTAATACCCCAGTAAGAGCTCAGGAAACTTTGGGACAGGGAGCTCTCACCCCCATTCGAGAGGTTTGGAGCGGGATGAGAAACGTGGCGTACGGGCTTTTTGTGATAGTGGTGGTCGTGATCGGCCTTATGATTATCCTGCAAAAGGAAATTTCTCCCAGAGTCGTCGTAACTTTCACCAATGCTCTTCCCAAAATACTGCTGGGATTGGTTCTCATAACCTTCTCGTACCCTATTATCGCTCTTATCATCGACGTCGGCGCGGTTTTCACTAGTAATCTAGTTCTCACGGCCATTTCCGAGGCCTTTGGCACTATAACCGCTGACCTTGTGGGTGGAGCTGGCTCGATAGCAGCGTCTCTTTCTCCCGCTCCTGCTATGATAACCGGAGTTTTCTTAGGAGGGCTCGAAGGTTTGGCCGAGGTGCAAAGCGCGCTTTCATCGCTGGTTCTTCTGGCAATTTTTGCTGTCGCGGCCGTGGTACTTTTGGGGTTGACCTTCATAAGAGTCTTAATAGCTTACGGCTACATCCTTATCTACACCGTTTTCTCCCCGATACTTCTCCTCTTTGGCTCTTTACCCGGTCAGGAGGGATCGATAACAAACTTCTTTAAAAACGTTACCGCTAAGACTTTGGTATTCCCGGTAGTCTTGTTCTTCCTTTACCTGGGTGTAGGGTTAGCAGTCGGCACTGCCGCCAGCGCGACAGAAAGGATACAAAACGTAATAAGCGGAACTTACGGGGACTTAGCCGGCGGGGTTTTCGGAGCGCAAGGAGTTATAGGGGGAGTACTGGCTTTAATAATGATCGCCGCCGCCTTCAAAGCCCCATCAATGGTCGAAGACGCCCTAGATATTAAGGGTATGTTCGGCAAAAAGTAAGCCCCGGGCTCGTCTTAAAAAGACGTAAACCCAGGGCCGTTGCACCTCCCACACTCTCTAGCTCACCAGCTTCTTTAGCGTCGCAAAGAGAGGGATCAAGACTATACCTCCCAGGAGCAGAGCAAACGCTAAAGCAGACCACTTGAAGAAGGTCGTGAATGCGTCTCCTTCGTACTGGACCCCCACCTGAAAACCGAAGTTCCCTATCTGCCAAGCAATCCCAAGGATGCCTAGGAGAAAGAGAAGCAGGATCACAACTCCGGCTTTGGAGAGGACCCAGACTACTATCTTAGCCAGTCCTCCCAGTCCCTTGCCGCCGAGAGTCCAAACCATACCCCCTGCTTTAGGGGTGTTGGTCTGCAACCAACCGGCGAATCGCTCGATCAGCGACCAAACGCCTTGCCGGAAGGGGCGGTGCGCCAGCGCGAAGGCCACAATCGCGGCGAGTGCCAGAGCCAAAGCCGGGTAAGGCCATGCTCGGGACATAAAGTCGATCACGAACATTGGATACTTCCTCCTTTCGTCAGGATTTATTTATCTGGATAGGTGCTTAACTATAGGATAGCACGAGGTGGTGTTCTTGGCAATAGGGCGTTTCCAGAGCGAACCTGGAATTTGATACGCTTTTGTTAGGGTATGCCCGAAGAACCGCAAGCACGAAAACAACACCCGGTCCCGCAGGAGGTTTTTGGGGTCCAGTTCAAGCTCATAGGCGACTTTACTATCCGCCAGTTTGTCTTTCTGGCAATAGCCGGAGTCCTAGCTTTCGCAATTTTTTCCTCTGGGTTATTCCTTCCCATACGGCTACTTCTCTCAATAGGCGCTCTCCTTATCGGCGTCGGTCTGGCCTTTGTTCCGGTTCAAGACCAACCTCTCGACCAATGGTTGATGTCGTTTTTGAGAGCGGTCTACGCGCCGACCCGCCGAGTCTGGGTGCAAAGCAAGGAACCTCCCGAGTTTTTAACCCTGGAAATCCCCAAAATCGCCGCCGAGACGGCGCCCGGAGTCTCCAAAGAGGAAGCGGAGCGGCGGTTGCAGACCTACCTTGAGGCGGTCCGCGAGAAGGAAGGGGAAATTAGCCCTTTGGATCTGGAGGAGAAGCAGTATCTTCAGTCCATAAATGTCTTGGCGCGGCAGATCACCGCTCCCAAAGCACCTCCTGCTTTACCCACACCGCCTCCAACCCCCGGAGCTCCTCCCAAAGAAGCCGTCAAACCCCCCGAAGCCCCCCTCCTCCCAGAGGAGAAGCCCGCACCGCCGGCGCCCACTTTGCCCGAGCTTCGCTTTATCGAGGTACAGAAAATCCAGAAAAGACCGTCCTTGGCCTCGCCGATAAACTGGGCAGCAGAGAAGGTCTACAAGGTCCAGCGCGGAGAGGCGGCAAGCTACTTCACAACCCGAAAAAACGTCAGGGTCGGTAGGCGTCTAACCCCGATTGCTATATCGGGAGAGGCGGTCTATGCCCCGGCGAGGGAACGAATTCTTGAGCCCGAACTCCCAGGGGCTCCGCAGCTCCCCCCCACGCCTATCCAACCAGTAGCACAGGAGCCCGAGCCGGCTCCGCCGGCGCCCGAGGCGCCGCCTGCAAAACCCGAGCCTCCACCCACCCCACCCCCCAAGGAGATACCGCTTCCACCTCCCGAGGAGGTCACCATAAAAGAGGAGGGCAAAGCTCCTCCACCGCCCCCACCCCAACCAAAACCCGAACCGGCTAAGGAGGAGAAGGTTGAGGAGCCCTCAGCTCCGCCGCCACCTCCTCCGCCGTCTCCCTTGCCGACGGTAAAAAAGGTTGCCCCCAAAGTGGACAAAAAACCTGCGCCCAAAACTGGGGAGCAGGCAAACGCCATAGAGGGAGTCGTACACGACTCAGGAGGCGGGGTGTTGTCCCAGACCCTCGTCGTAATAAAAGACGCCAAAGGAAATGTGGTTCGAGCGACGCGAACCAACGAGCTTGGGAAGTTCGCCACCGCCTCCTTGCCCAATGGAACTTACACTTTAGAGATACCGAAGGCTCCCCAACCCTTTGATACAATAAAACTTGAGCTTACAGGAGAGAAAGTAGAGGAGTTGGAGATCAAACCCAAAGGATAATGGCCTTAGGAAAACCGCAAACACCAAAACAAGCCTCGACCCAAGAACACCTCGACATCCTCGACATACACGAGGATTTGGTAATCCTTAAAAACGGGGGAGCTGCCCTGGTCTTGGAGGCGACCTCTGTCAACTTCGATCTTCTTTCGGAAAAAGAGCAGGATTCGATGATCGCGGCCTACTCCTCTATGCTAAACTCACTGTCTTTCCCTTTACAGATAGTCATTCGCTCGCGAAAGCTTGATATATCAAACTACCTGCGGTGGGTCGACGAGCAAGCCCAAGGCACCGCTTCCCAAGCCAACCCATACCTCAGAGAAAGGATAGACTCCTACAAGGAGTTCATCGTGTCTTTGGTTCAAAAGGGTGAAGTCTTGGACAAGAGGTTCTATATCGCCATACCCTACTACGGAGCGGTGACGTTGCCAAAACCGGGAATTTTGGATTTCCTGTTTGGCCGAAAACCCAAAGCGCCGCGGGTCAATAAATCCCAGGTCATAGAACAGGCAAAAACCGATCTTGAACCCAAGCGAGACCACGTCACAAAACAGCTGGAGCGTTTAGGGATCAAGGCGCGTCAACTCACAACTCCAGAGCTGATCGAACTTTTCTACGAGATATATAATCCAGAGCAGGCGAGGGTGCAACATATTGCAGGAGGAGCCGGGAACTACACCTCTACGTTTGTTCAACCGGCGGTCGAAGGAGGCCAATAGTCGTGGAGTTTCAAACACCACAAAACCCACAAAACCAAATGCCCGAAGGAGCGCCGCCCGCTCCTCAAGTTGCAGCGGGAGGAGCCGCGGTCCCGCCCCAGACCCCGCCGCCAGCAGCGCCCCAGTCCCCGTCCTTGCCTCCGGCTTCCCCAACGCCGGCCGTGCAGCCCACCGGCGGGGTGGGAGTCCGAAGCATGGACGAGTTGGCTCAAACCATAGCCGCCGGCCAGGTTACGGTTCAAGATATTATTGCGCCCCCGTCCTTGGACGTCGACTTCAACCACCTTAAAATCGGAGAGACATTTGTGCGCACCATATTCGTCTCCGGCTACCCCAGATTTGTCGGAGCAAACTGGCTCTCCCCACTCATCAATTTCCCGCATACCCTAACCATCTCCATGTTCTATTACCCGGTTGAGTCCCGAGGGGTTTTGAGCGATCTTAGGAGAAAAATAGCCGAGCTTGAGGCTACCATAAAGGAGTCGGAAAAGACGGGACGGGTTGTGGATCCGGCGGTCGAGGCCGCCTTGGAGGACGCGAAAACCCTCCAAGAGCAGCTTGTCAAAGGGACCGAACGCTTCTTCCAATTCTCCTTCTACATAACAGTGGCCGCTGATTCCTTGGAAGAATTGGAAGCGGTGACCAAAAAAGTTGAGTCAACCTTGGGTTCGCTTCTTCTTCTCTCCAAGCACACGACGCTTCGTATGGAGGAGGCCTTCCAGTCGACCATCCCGACCTGTCAAGACAAAATCAAGATAATGCGAAACATGGACACGACCTCTCTTGCGACCACCTTTCCTCTAACCTCCTCGGAGCTTACCGCAAACGAAGGAATTCTTTACGGTATTAACGAGCACAACGGCTCCCTCATAATCTTCGACCGGTTCTCGCTCGAGAACGCCAACTCGGTCGTCTTTGCCAAGTCCGGGGCCGGCAAATCCTATATGGTTAAGCTCGAGGCGGTGCGCTCCTTGATGTTTGGGACGGAAATCATGGTAATCGACCCTGAGAAAGAGTACGAGCAGTTGGCCGGCGCCATTGGGGGAGACTTCATCACCTTCTCGCCAACCTCCCCGGCCAAGATAAATCCTTTTGACTTGTCCGGAACCTACGAGGAGGGGGCGAACGAACTCGCCCTTAAAATCCTCTCGCTTCACACGCTTTTCAAGATTGTGATGGGAAGCCTCTCCCCCTCGGAAGACGCGTTGCTGGACCGAGCGCTCTTGGAAACCTACGCAAAGAAAGGGATTACCCAGGATCCTGCGACTCACAGCAACCCCGCTCCTGTAATGAGCGACCTTTACGAGGTTCTAAAGGCATCAGAGGAAGGTAAGCCCCTGGCCGACCGGCTGGAGCAGTATGTCACCGGATCCTTGGCGGGTATTTTCGACCAACCGTCAACGGTGGATATCAAGAACACCTTTACCGTTTTCTCCACCCGAGACCTGGAGGAGAAGGTTAGGCCGGTCGCGATGTATATAATTTTGGACTTTATTTGGAATAGAATCCGGCGAGAACTAAAAAAGAGAATTTTGATCGTGGACGAGGCTTGGTATCTGATGCAACACCCCGACTCTGCGACCTTTATGTACTCAATTGCCAAACGCGCTCGCAAGTATTACCTGGGCTTAACAACCATCACCCAAGACGTCGCCGATTTCTTGCGCTCGGATTACGGTAAGGCGATAGTCACAAACTCCTCGATTCAAATTCTTCTAAAGCAGCACCCTGCGGCGATAGACGAGATAGCCAAGGTCTTCTACTTATCAGAAGGGGAGAAACATCTCCTTTTGTCAGCCAACGTCGGGGAAGGTCTTTTCTTCGCCGGCCCAAACCACGTCGCCATGCAGGTCGTCGCCTCAGCAGACGAACATCCCTTAGCAACCTCTTCACCCAAGGAAATCCTGGCTATCAAAGAGAAACTCGAGCAAGAGGCACAAGAGCGGGGGTTACCGACGGAGGAAAGAGGGGAACCAAAACCGCCAAAACCACCAGCTCCTCCGACTCCTCCCGAGGAAAGCCCTAAAAAATGACATTCGAGCCGCTCAAAGATACCCTGGACACGTCGCTTCGCAGAAGCCCCATAAGAGGAGTCGCTCTGGCTCTTAAGGTAGAAGCCATCTGCAAAAGAATACTTCCAAAGTGGGCAGAAATGGTCTCGTTCAAAGACGGCAGACTCGTCTTAGCTTCCCCCTCTCCCACACACTCACAAGAGCTTTTTTTGAAAGCAAGAGAACTCAAGAAGGTGATAAACGAGCAGCTTCCCGCTCGCGCGGTGGAGGAGATTAAGTTTAGAATCCTGTAAAAGCGAGGTTTTCACTAAACGCAGACGTTGCTTTGCGAGAGCGGCGTGGGTCTTAAAGCACCTGCGCTTAAGACAGCCGCGACCCGTAAGGGGCGAGCATCAACGATAAGTGTGGGAGAACCGAGCGATATATTATCCCTGCAGCCTAACGGGCATCACGACGTGGATGTAAGTCTTATCCTTGGGGACGGAGAAAAGGACCGGATCGACAGAAGAGTTTAGGGACAGAACAATCTCTTCGGACCCAAGAGCGTTCAGAGCGTCGGTTAGGTAGCGAGAATTAAAAGAGATGGTTCCGCGCTTTCCCTCACCCGATATTGCGACCATTTGCCTTGCCTCCCCGCTTTCCGATTCCTGCGACGATGCTTCAAGCTTTTTTCCTTTGGGATCGTAGTCCAAAGAAATAATTCCCGTCCCAACCTCAGAGAATATGGAGGTAAGCTGAACCGCTTTTGAAAGTTCGTCCTTGCTAAAGGTAATTTTCGTCTCAAAATTCGAGGGTATTATTTGCTCGTATTCCGGGAATTCCCCCTCAAGCGCTTGAGCGAAAACCGTGAAATCTTCGCTCTTGAAAATCAGCTGACCGCCCTCAGACTGTAAAACCTCAACCTCTCCGCTCATAAGTTTTGAAACTTCAGCAAAAGATCGGGAGGGCACAACAACGGACATATCCGTCCCCTCTATCTTTATCCTCTTCTCCGCAAGACGAAACCCATCAACCCCCACCAGAGTCAAAATCCCACCATCTAGACGAAGTAAAAGCCCGGTTAAAATAGGGCGCGACTCGTCTTGAGCAGCCGCGAAGGAAACCTGCGTGATAGCCTCCCTAAAAGTTTTGGCGTCAATCGCGAATGCTTTCTTTCCTTCCTCAACAAACGCCGGGAATTCCTCGGAGGAAAGACCATTGATTTTGGAGGCAAAATCTTCGGCCTCGACAGTTAAAATATCTTTCTGCGAGGAGAGTATGAGACGTCCCGGGGGAAGGTTTCCAATAAGTCCAACCAAAAGCCGCGCGGGAACAGTGGTCGAGCCCCCACGTTCAACCTTCGCACCCACGCTAGTCCTCACCCCGGTGTCTAAATCGGTTGCGCTTAAAGTTAGAACTCCGCGCTCCGCAGTCAAAAGAATGTTTTCCAAAACAGGGAGCGCTGCGCGGGAAGAGGCGAACCTGGAAACCGCAGAGAGCTTCGGCAGAAGATTTTCTTGAAGTATAGTTACTTTCATATTTTTTAAAGCTAGCGACGGTTAATCGCGTCCTTGCCCCTCTGGTACAACCACCACATGTCTCTCGCGTCCCTCCCCTCGACTTTCGGTTCTGACTCCCTTTTCCCCAGAAAGAGCTATGTGAATGATACGCCGCTCATAGGCGGACATAGCCGGGAATGACACCTCTTTTAGGAGGAATCTCGTCTTGTCCGCCGCCTCAAGCGCTCGTCGGGTTATCTCCTCCTCACGATTTCTCCGGTAGTCTCCTACCTCAACCAAAACAGAAGGAACTTCACCAAACGCGCGAAACGCCATTGTGCGCAAGATGGTTTGAAGAGAATTTAGAGTCTGACCGTGAAACCCGATAAGAAGCGGGGTATCTTCCTCGTCGCGCGCTTTAAGCTCAACCATGACCCTATCGTCATCTGTGGAGACTGAGGCTTCCGCCTCAAGACCCATACGTTTTGTGACTTCCTCGGATTTTCCTTTAAGGAAATTCGTAACTTCAATCATCTACCTCTTAAAAGAGTATCACAAGATACGGACCGTCACCCACTGCTGCAAAAGCTGAATCAGGGAAGAGACGAGCCAATAGAGCATAAGACCCGCCGGAAATTGGAAACCCAGAATAAGCGTCAAGATAGGAAAGATATAAAGGTTCTGGCGCTGGAAGGCGGTTGCGAAATCTTCCTCCCTCCCTCCTGCCTCGTGCGCCGCCTTGTGCTCTTCGGAAACCTGCGGAAGCGTCATTTTAGAGAGGAAAAATTGAACCGCTGCGGCCAAAATGGGGAGTATCAGATATCTATCTCTTACGGACAAATCCCAAATCAGAAAATGCGGGTCCAGGGCGCCGTTTCCTAGGTTCACAATAAAGACGCGATAGAGAGCTATGAGGATAACAAGCTGTAAAATTTGAGGAAGACATCCTGCAAAAGGGTTAACCCCACGCTTCTTGAAGAGTTCCATCTGGGCGACAGACATCTTTTGACGGTCTCCCTTGTACTTTTTCTTTATCTTGTCAAGTTCGGGTTTCAGCTCCTGCTGAACTTTTGTCGAACGGATTGCAGGCAAAGCAAGAGGAAAAAGGAGAATTCTAAGGCCCAAAGTCAAAGCAATAATCGCAAGGCCTAAGTTCTGCCCCAAGTTTTGATAAAGGAAAAAAAGAGCCGATGTCAAAGGATCGATAAGGAACGTGTTCCAGAGATTCATGATTCCAAAAGACCGCCGCCTTTAAGTCGCGGCACCGGGTCATATCCTCCTCTCGCCAGCGGATGGCAGCGTAAAACTCTTCTTACTCCCAAAAAACTTCCTCTCAAGACTCCGTACCTTTCCATGGCTTCCCGCGAATACTGGGAGCAGGTTGGCTCGAACCGGCACGACCCTCCTAAAACCGCCTTACCCAAAACCCCGTGGTCTGGGGATACGGTTTTCTGGTAGAGGTCGATGGCTCGTAAGATAATCTTTTTAGCGCTCATATATACACCATTGTGCAGGCAAGGGGCTAAACTTTCAAGTGTTTTCCTCTTTTAGGATCCCTGCCTCCCGAAAGGTTCTTCGAACCTGCTTTCTAAGCTCCTGGACGTCGGCCCCAACCGCCCGAATTCGGACAAAAAAGGCAGCTTCTACACCGCCCGCTATTTGGGGGAGAGCTTTTTCCACTTCACTAGTCAAAACTCTCCGAACCCTGTTTCTTTTGGCGGCGCTTTTACTAACTTTCAAAGAGATCACGAAACCAAAGCGTGCGGGGATGTCTTTCTTAGACCTGGCGATAAATAAAGAGAAGTATGAGGTATCGAATCTCTCCCCAACCTTTCGGACCCTTCTAAAATCGAAATCCGATAAAAGCCGGTTCCTCTTGGATAACATTAAGTCAGGCGCTTTCGTCCTTTCTTCCTCCTCCGCTTAAGAACGGCTCGCCCGCCGGCGGTTCGCATTCGCTTCGAAAATCCATGGACTCGCTTTCTCTTTCTTTTTTTAGGCTGATATGTCCTTTTTGGCATGGGTAATTATTGTGCTCCTTTCGTTATAAGGTTATGACGCGCGCATTGGTTCTTTCCCAAGGGCTAGACTACTATAACATACACCCAAAACTTCCAAAACTATCTTGACAGGGCGTTGATAGCTTTTTTAGATTTAGCTTGCTGTCCCTGCCTCTTTAGCTTAAAGGCTTTAAGCGAAATTAAATCCCCCTGCCCCACGCAAGCCATGCAAGACAACAGAGAGATTTGGAAAAACACTATCTCCTGCCTGGAGACGGAGCTTTCGAAGGCGGTTGTGGGGGCTTTCTTCTCCGGAACCGCTCTCGATTCCTTCGACGACGGTGTCGCAGTCGTCTCCTGTCCCAACAGGCTATCCACGGAGTACCTAAAACATCGCTATGGTGCAAAGATAGAGGAAACGTTGAGTACCTTGTCCGGGATCTCCTGTACCGCGTCGTTTGCGGTCAAGAAAGTTGCTTCGGCTAAGGCGCAAGAGCTCGGGCCCATCTTTAAATCCGGAGAGCTTGACGGCCTCGTCTCCTCCTATACTTTCGAATCTTTTGTGGTAGGCCTCTCGAATCAACTAGCAACGAGCGTGGCGCAGGCTGTCGTAGAGAGACCCGGAAATCTACACAACCCTTTATTTCTTCACTCGGGCGTCGGGCTTGGAAAGACCCATCTTCTTCACGCTGTGGGAAACGCCATAAAAGAGCGTGATTCCAAAACCCGGGTCCTTTATACCCCGAGTGAGCGCTTCACCAACGAGCTTATTAAAGCGATTCAAGACAAGCGCTCTACCTCGAGCTTTCGAAGAAGATATCGTCAAGTCGACGTGCTTTTGGTCGACGACATTCAGTTTCTTGCCGGACGGGAAGCGACGCAAGAGGAGTTCTTCAACACCTTTAACGAGCTCTATCTTTCCGGCAAGCAGATAGTCCTAACCTCCGACCGCCATCCCTCGGGTATAAAAAGGCTCGAGGAACGACTCGTCTCACGATTCTCCGGGGGAATGGTCGCCGACATCCAGACCCCCGACCTCGATATGAAAATGGAGATTCTTAAAAGAAAGGCGGCCGAGCAGGGAGCTACGCTGCAGGACGAAGTCGTTTTGGAGATAGCCGAGCATATCACCGGGAGCATAAGACAACTCGAGGGGCTCCTGCAAAAGCTTTTAGCCGTATCTTCGGCCCACGGTGTTTCTCCAACCAAAGAGCTTATCAGTGCGCTCTTGCCCAGCGCCTCAGCCGGAGCCGCCGGCTCCCCAGAGGATATAGTTTCCACCGTCTGTAAACGATTCAACGTCGAAGAAAGCGCCGTCAAATCCGAAAAAAGAACCAGAACAGTCGTTACCGCCAGACACGTCGCCGCTTATCTTCTACGAGACCTTTCCAGCCTTTCCCTTAAAGACATAGGGGGTCTTTTAGGAGACCGCGACCACACCACCGTTCTTTACGGTGTCGACAAGATAGAAAAGGAGTTGAGGCAGAACACCCTTCTCAAAAACCAGATCGACACCCTCCGTGTGGAAATTTTGGGGAAAACCGCCTAAGCCCTTTTTTGTCAAAATAAGTACGAAGTGTTCCCCAACAAGTAAATGCTCCTTAAACAGGCTTTCCACAAGACGAGGAAACTCTTTATCAGATTAGAGCGGAGTTTTTCCACCAATCCACGGGCCCTACTACAACGACTTATCTTTATATTAGTTTTCATCTTATTTCCCGCAAATCTTGCAAAACACTTTGTAACTCCCTCTTCTTATGTGTTGGGGGTTTTGGTAGATTACCTCTCTCCCGCTTTATATTTAACGGAAATTCTTGTTTTCTTACTTCTTATCACCTCCTCCTGGAAGAAACCCGTGGGGGAACACAGAATATTTCTTCTTTTGCTAACTTTGTTTCTTTTTTCTCTTCTTCCCTCGGTTTTTCTAAGTGACCTTAGAGTAGTATCTCTGGTTCGGTTCTTGGAGATTTCTCTGTGGCTCATATTTTCTTATTGGGTTTCGCAAAATGTATCTTGGAGCAGAAGACGGGAAGTGTTCTTGCTAGTGGGGGCGGGTGTTCTTTGGAGTTTTCTTTTGGCTCTCACTCAATTTATTTTGCAAAGAAATATTTTCGGATACTGGTTTTTGGGGGAACCCACCATCTACCCATCTTTAGCTGGAGTCGCCAAAACCAGTTTCTTGGGGGCGGATGTGCTCAGACCTTATGCAACCTTTCCCCACCCCAACGTCCTAGGCGGTGTAGCAAGCGTGGTCTTTCTTTGGGTTCTTTCGACACGTTTGTGGGGTCTTGCTGTGTCTGGCTTTTTTGGAACCCTTATATCCTTCTCGCGGACCGCTTTTGTATCTTTAAGCCTAGGCTTTCTTGGGTTTCTCATACTAACCAGGAAAATGGCGCTTTTTTTGATGGGCTACCAAACCTTCTTCGGAGATCTCTCCGTTTCGCGGCGAGTAGACCTGCTGAAAAGCGCTTTCTCCATGTTCAAGAGCGCTCCTTTTTGGGGTGTTGGCTTGAGCACTTTTACCCGACACCTTCCTGAATTTGGCGTTCCATCGGGGCTGACCTTATTCATTCAACCAGTTCACAACATTTTCGCCCTCGTGGCCGCGGAAAGCGGGGGGTTTGCCCTTTTATCCTTTCTCCTTCTTTTCGCTTTTGCTTTCTGGACGACTGTAAAGAGGAAGCAACGGCTTCTTGCCGTTTCCCTTTCCCAGATCGTTCTTCTGGGACTTTTTGACCATTACTTCCTTACCTCCCCTCAAGGTCTTTTTCTTCTTTCTTTGACTTTAGGACTCTCCTTCAGCTATTCTCAAGGATGATGGAGCAAAAACCTGCCACTCCTTCTGAAAACCTGCCTGTCAAGGAAGATTCACCGAGCCTTCCGCCTCCCGGGGGGGCGACTACCCCTTCCCCCCCTAAAACCCAACCGCCGGCTCCGCCTCAACCGGCCCCGCCGCCAGCAGCGCCAGCACCTAAGCTCCCAGCAGCGCCCCCCAAGCCGGCCCCGCCGCCACCTCCTCCGCCGTCTCCACCACAAGCACCTCCCCCTCCGCCTCCCACCCCGCCCGCAGGGAACATGATCGAGAGAATCAGGGGACTTATAAGACCTCTTATTATCGTTGGTATAGTTGTTCTTCTAGGGTTTTTGGCTTTTACTTTTCTATCTCTTGATCTTTCTAAAATCCCGATTATAGGGTCGCTTTTCGGAGGTAAGCGAACCGTCGAGCTGACCTACTGGGGTCTTTGGGAGGAGGCCGACGTGATACAGCCGCTTATTTCAAGCTTTGAGCAGGCCTACGAAAGCGAAAACCCCAACGTGGACGTGTCCGTAGTCTATGAAAAACGCTCGTTCGGCTCGCTCGAGCAGTACAAAGAAACCCTCCTAACGCGTCTTGCACAGGGGACCGGTCCTGATATCTTTAGAATTCACAACTCTTGGGTTGCAGACTTCTCCTCGAACCTATCCTCTTTGCCAGTCGACGTTTTGACCGAGGAGGAATACGTTCTTCGTTTTTACCCCGTTGCTTTAAGCTCTGCTAAGGCGGGAGCGGATATTTATGCGATTCCACTCGAATACGACGGTCTGGTCCTTTTCTACAACAAAAAATTTTTTGAAGGAGTTGACGTGTCCTTGACTATAAAAACTTGGGAGGATTTTAGGCGAGAGGCGGTGCGTCTCACGACGTGGGAAGGGAACGACTCGGAACGGGGGAAGATACTTTTCTCCGGAGCGGCTTTTGGGACCGGCGACAACGTTTCACATTCCGCGGATATACTTTCTCTTCTTTTCGCCCAAAGCGGAGTCAACCCACTTACAGAATTGGGGACACAGGCGGCCTCGGACGCGTTGACCTTCTACACCAATTTCTCGACGGAGGATAGGGTGTGGGACGCTACGTTGCCTTTTTCGGTCAACGCTTTTGCTAACGAGCAGGTTGCAATGATTGTCGCACCTTCCTGGAGGGCTCTCGACGTAGTAAACCTTAATCCGCAAATAGAGCTCGCCGCCGTCGCCGTTCCCCAGCTGCCCGGTGCGCGGGAGGGTGGGGTACACTGGGGAACGTTTTGGATGGAAGGGGTTTCCCGGGCGAGCGAAGGGACTGACGTAGCTTGGGCGTTTTTGAAATTCCTGACGGAAGAGGAGCAGCAGAGGACGTTTTATTCCACCGCGAGCCAATCGCGTCTTTTTGGCGAACCCTATGCCCTTCGCTCGCTCGCTTCGGCCGTGGAGGAGCACGATGTTTTAGGCTCTCTTCTTGGATCCGCTGCGAACGCGGTATCCGGCAAGATCGTGGACTTCTCTGGGAACGACTCGTACGCCGACGCCTTGAAACAAGCGGTTCGGGACGTCTTGGCCGGAAAGACCGCGACCGAGGCTTTGGGAACCGCTCAAGCAACTATCAATCAACTCGAAGGGGTAGTGACGGAGGAAGAGTAAGTAGATTATGTATGAGCGAGCCTACCCTCTCCTCCTTTCGGCCCGAACCTAAAAGGACATTCGATCAGTTTGGCGCAACCGAAAAGACCGTCCACGCCCGCGCCGATCTTCTAGCAACTTTAGGTTTCTTGACCGACTCAAAGATACTGTTTCTTGGCGATTTCGACCTGACCTCTCTCGCTTGTCTAGCGAAAGCTAAAAATAGTGAGCTTTGGGTTTTGGACGTCGATCCTGACGTCCTCGCTGTGATTAAAAAAGAGGGCAAAGGGGCAATCTCTATCGTGCGGCATAACTTGGCAAGCCCTCTCCCCAAAAGGCTCACCCGCTCCTTCGACGTGGTTTTTACCGACCCGCCCTACACCCCGCAAGGCGTCTCCCTTTTTCTCTCGCGCGCAATCGAAGCCGTAACCCGCGGCGAGCGAGCGCGGGTGTTTTTGTCGTACGGCTCACTCGACTCCGTTCGTGCGCTCGCCGTGCAAGAGGAGATTTTCAAGCACGGGATTTTAATCGAAGAACTTCGCCCGCGCTTCAACGAATACCTGTCCGCGAAGACGATAGGGGACGCGTCCGACCTTTATACACTTCGCCCAACCGCCAAGACTCGCTCTTTGATAAAGGGGGAGTATCGGGGTAAGATTTACACGTATGAGTAGACGGTTTATACTCTGAACTCCCATGGATAAGACCTTCAAACCGCAAACTGTTGAAAAGGAAATATATAAAAAATGGGAGCGCTCCGGCGCCTTTTCCCCGGCCGTCAAGCCGTCAAGTCGCCCTTTTACTATTATCATGCCTCCCCCAAATGCCAACGCACCCTTGCACGTTGGGCACGCCCTTTTCGTGACGCTGCAAGATATTATGATCCGCTACCGCAGGATGCGAGGGGACGAGTCGTTATGGCTCCCGGGCGCCGATCACGCGGGAATTTTGACTCAGGTCGTCTACGAGCGGGAGCTTGGCAAGCGGGGGAAAACCCGCCGGGATCTGGGCCGAGAGCGTTTCTACAAGGAAGTTTATAACTTTACCCAAAAGAACAAGAAAGCTATGTACGACCAACTCCGCGCCTTAGGGGCGAGCTGCGGTTGGAGTAAAGAGAAGTTCACACTTGATCCAAAAATAAGCGATACGGTGCTTGAAACTTTTGTTCGTCTTCACAAGAGGGAGTTGGTCTATCGCGGCGAGCGTCTGGTCAACTGGTGCCCGCGGTGTGAGACCACTCTTTCCAACCTAGAGGTTATACACGAGGAGAAAAAAACCAAACTTTGGTACATAAGGTACCCGCTTAAAGGGGGAGGATCGCACGTCGTTGTTGCTACCACCCGACCCGAAACCATGCTCGGAGATACAGCAGTTGCAGTAAATCCGAAGGACAGGCGCTATAAAAAACTTGTCGGCAAAACAGCGGTTCTCCCTCTTTTAAATCGCGAAATTCCCGTTATCAAAGACAACGCCGTCGATCCTAAGTTTGGGACGGGGGCGGTCAAGGTTACCCCTGCCCACGACCCCGCGGACTACGAAATGTCCGCGCGCCACAACCTGTCCCAGGTCACGGTTATCGGTTTTGACGACAGGATAACCGCCGAGGGAGGCGCTTATGAAGGTTTTTCTAAAAAAGAAGCTAGAAAAAAGGTGGTCGAGGATTTGAAAACTAAAGGCCTAATAGAAAATATTAAAGACTACACACACTCGGTCGGGATCTGCGAGCGTTGCAAGACCACAGTTGAACCCCTACTATCACTTCAGTGGTTCGTAAAGACGAAACCGCTCGCCGAGGACGCTATGAAAGCGGTCAGAAGCGGAAAGATAAAGATACTACCCAAGCGCTTTAATAAAGTTTTCTTCCATTGGATGGAGAACATCGAGGATTGGAACGTTTCCAGACAGCTGTGGTGGGGGCATAGGATGCCCGTTTGGTACTGCGGGACCAAGGGTCTCTCCGAGCTTCAAAAATCTATGAATCCAGAGATAGCTCGCGGGGACGAGGGATGCGGGCAGGTCTTTGTTCAAACCAGAAAGCCGCCAAAATGCCCAAAGTGCAAAGGTACCAACATAATCCAAGACCCCGATACCTTTGACACCTGGTTCTCCTCGGGTCAGTGGCCCTATACCACGCTAGGGTTTTCTTGGAACGGCAAGCACAGCCAGGACTTCAAATACTTTTACCCCACCAGCGTTATGGAAACCGGATACGAGATCCTGTTCTTCTGGGTCGCGCGTATGATAATGCTCGGTCTTTTTGCAACGGGAAAAATCCCTTTTGAGACCGTCTATCTTCACGGGTTGGTACGCGACGCGTTTGGGAAGAAGATGAGCAAATCGGCTGGCAACGTGGTCGATCCAATGGACATAGTCGAAACTTACGGAGCGGACGCTTTGCGGTTCGCTCTGATTTGGGGAGTCGCCGCCGGTAATGACTCAAAGATTGGGGAGAAGAAGATCGAAGGGATGAGGAATTTTGCCAACAAAATTTGGAATATTGGGCGGTTTACGAAGATGTCCCTTGAGGGTGTGAAGGTTTCGGTCGACGAACCAAAGGAATTGGAGAAGACGGACGTGGAATTTCTAAGGGAACTAGACGGGGTAGTAGGCAAGGTTGGCCGCGGCCTTGATAATTTCCGGTTCTCCCACGCCGCCGAGGTGCTTTACGAGTTTGTATGGCACAGGGTGGCAGACGTTTATATTGAAAAAGCGAAGGGGCGCTTGAAAACCGGGGATTTGGGTGCGATCTATACCCTTTCAACCTTGGTAACCACGTCGTTGAAGCTGCTGCATCCCTTTATGCCGTTTGTAACGGAGGAGGTATGGAAGGAGTTGGATATGAAAGGTCTCTTGCTGCAAAGCTCCTGGCCTGCAGCGCTTAAAAGGTAAATCTAGTCTTGCTTTTCTTCTTCCGACTCTTGCGGTTCTTTTTCGGTAGAGGTTTCCTCTTCCCCTTCGCCCTCCGGTCTCTCCTCGGTCGCCTCAACCGCGGCAACCGCCGCTTCCTCAGAAACTGGCGCTTCCTCCTCCTCCTCCTCCTCTTCGACCTGGGGGTAATCGATCTTTACGACGAGCTCGTTCGACTCGTGTCCTAAGATTTCCACCTTTCTGGGGTCTATAGGTAAGTCTTTTATCTCAATACCCTGCCCAATCTCGGTGAGGTTGGAGACGTCCACTTTGATTTCTGACGGCAGATCTTTCGGATAAGCCTCGACCTCAATCTCATCCAAGAGGGGTAAAAGGATACCTTCGCCGGTTTTAACGGGCGCCGCCTCGCCTACGATTTCGATCGCCACGTTGGCCGTGATTTTTTCGCCGGCCGCGACCCGCTTTAAGTCGGTGTGGATAACTTTTCCTAAAGGGTCGATCTGAACCTCGGAAATTAGGACGTCTTGCTTGTCTTTACCGAGTATAAGGTCTATTACGGTCGACTCTCCCGCCTCGTTGTAAACCCTACTGAACTCCGTCTCGTCCAGCTCAATTGGAAGCGATGGCTTCCCCCCGCCAAAGACGACGGCAGGCAGGACGCCGCCGCGCCTTAGGGATTTGACCTTCTTGCCTAGAATTTTGCGTTTCTTAGCCGAAAGTTCCATAAATCGAGGAAAAGTTTAACACGCTCCCTTATCTTTGTCCTACTTCGATATCAAATGTAAGGTCGCGCTCGAGCGTTCCTTCGAAGACGAGCCTGCCGCCATCTCGGCTGAGATCCTCCGATACCGCCTCTTTGCCTATCGGCTCCTCAAACGCAAAGGAAAACTGGTCCCCCGATGTTCCCGGTTGTTTCCCGACCGTAAGGCTATAGCTAGTTATGTCCTGCGGATGTCCGAAGGGTAGTTCGTAGGTAAAGATAAACTCCGTCGTGGATTGGTTGGGAACTTCGAAGTAGGCAGCGAATCCGGTCTTTCCGTCTTGCTCGAAAACGAATGTGTTGTAGTAATACTCGCCGTTCAAGCGCGCGGCCAGAAACCTTGTCCCGGAGGGAACGAGAACCATGAGGAGGTTGTCATAGCTTTTGGAGGGCCACGCGTCCGTCCCCTTGTGCTCCCAAGTCACCGTGACCTCGCCGCGAATGTCTTGCTCCTTGTCGGGGGCGAAAACACGATAGGAGACACCCCTTTCCACCCAGACTTCGTTGACCTTTCCGGACGAGGTATTATCGAGGACCAGAAGAAAGTCTCCCTCGTTTTGGGGTATGTGGCCGTCAAAGCCTGCCTCCCAGACCGCCTGTGCCAGTTGAGCGTTCTTGAAGTAAAGAAGCAAGTTTTTCTCCTCGAGCGCTTCTTCCGCCACCGCGACGACGCTAGATAGATTTTTGGTTTCAAGAGAGAAAAGCTTACCAATAAGCGCCTCTCCCAAGCCTTGCATAAAGCGTTTTTTCTTGGTCGAGCCTGGGAAGAAATCAAGCTCTACCTCCTGGGTTGTAACTTCAAATAAGTTATCGGCGGTTATCGTTCGCTCGAACCCGGCCACCTCGAGCTCGCCCGTCGCCCCAACCAGATCTTTAGCGAAAGTCAGTGTGGCCCCCAACACCCCATCCAAGGTAGCGCCGTGGGCTTCTTCGAAGATGGCGGAGATATCTCTAGCCGCCTGGGGGAAGGAAGGGGTGAAGTTGGCCTCGCGAAGCGGAACGGATGAGACTTCAAGAAAGCGCGCTACCGCAGGATGCGAGAGGGCTTTGGGTCCGCTGTCGAATTCATAAGAATCGAAGAACTCGAGGTTCTCTATCCCGCCGTCTTTTAAACTCAGGACGGCAAGAGACCCCACGAATCCTCCCTGAGAGCGTAGTTCGGTGGAGTTTTGAAAGAGGATTAAGTAGTTTCGCTGACCCTTATAACCTAAAAAGTCCGGCGCCTCCTTAGCGAAGGGTATGGCGATATCAAGCGCCTCCGTCGCGGTCTCTATAAGCTCCTCGACTTCCTTTATGGCGGCGTTGCCTTGAGGTAGAGAAGGTAGAGGGGAGGACTTAACCTCGAGCAGAGAGACGGCCAGTTTTTGTCTGGCAGATTCAAGAGAGACGGCAAACGATCGAAAATCACCTTCACTTTGGGGAGAGACTTCCCCACCTCTGTAGCTTCTTCGAAGATTTTCTATGGCGGCCTCGAGGGTGTCCGCCTCCAAGGAGATCTCGTAAGCCGCCTCCGCGGCGTAGCGACCCGCGCGAGCTTGAGGTATAAACTTACCGAGCCTCTCAAAACCCTCCATAGATCGCCGCGCTGCTGTCTGCGCCTGGGCGAAGTCAAACGACAATAGAGCGTCTTTGGTCTTCTTGAGCTGCCAAAGGGCAAGCGTCGTCTCCGTGCCTAGATAGATAAGGGGAGCGACGACAATAAGAACCAGCGCGCCGGTTACAAGTTCGCGCTTCTTAGGCGCTCGCAAGTGCAACCGCGGCCGCCATTTGATAAGAGGTGCTCTAAGGTGCGGGAGATCTGCGGATTTCTTTGCTTGGGGCGCGCCTTGTGTTTTTAGAATGCTCAAAACGCCTTCCTCAAACGACGTCTTAGGCTCGAACTTAGGTAACGGCTTGCCCTCTACTTTTCCCTTACTTTCTACTGATGTGAGCCCGCGGTGGAAGCGTAAGTCGTGGCGTCCTCCGCCGATCTCGGTTAATAGTCGTGCCGCTGCCTCGGAGGAGGTGGGTGAGGAGGGGGAGACGGAATAGGTTTCGCTGCGACGCGCTTCTTCGATAGCACGAGCCACGCCTTCTATCGCGTCGTCTATGTAAAGATAATAGTCCGTATCCTCGCCGCGCCCGTATAAGGTTAGATATTCCTCTTCCTGAAATTCTTTAATCAGGTGCCCGACAGCGCCGGCGTCTTTGTTTTCGATTCCCGGTCCGTAAAGTCGCGCTAGGTTCAAAACTGTCGTCGGAACATTCTTCTTTTGCTCCCACTCTAAGGTCAAGCTTTTGGCGAATCCGCTTGCCTCCTCATAAAGGCGCTCGTCGGTTCTGAATAAGACGAGGAAAAACCTCGCTTTATCCTTTACTACCTTCTCCAGAAGATCCCGCGTTCCCTCGGCAAGGTCTGCAGGGTCGCGGCCGAGCTGAACCACGGCGTCGTAGGCGGCCCGCGGCGGTCTCCCTTTTTCCAGGATGGATACCGCATGTCCCTCCTTTTCAAGTCTCTCCTTAAGCTTTTTGGAAAATTGTCTTTGCCCGTAGGCAAGAAGGATACGCATTCCAAATTCATTCTATTACTTCTTCCAAGAGTGACCAAATCCCGCAAAACCAGAGCTGTACTATACTATTGGTTGTGCGTTATTTTTTGTTTACAGATGGCGCCTCCCGCGGCAACCCCGGACCGGCCGCCGCCGGGGTGGTTTTAAAGAACGGGGGCGGAACAATTTTTGAGGAGAAATCCCAATTTCTGGGTCGGATGACCAATAACGAGGCCGAATACAAAGCGCTTCTTCTTGGTTTGGAGCTGGCAAAGCGAAGAGTGAAAAGCGGGGATAGTTTGGTTTGTGTTATGGATTCACAGCTTGTCGTCTCGCAGCTTAAAGGGGACTTCAAGGTAAAAGCTCGGCATCTCAGAGAGTTGATAACCGAAGTCAGGAGCAAAGAGAAGGAATTCCCGGCGGTCACCTACAAGCTCGTTTCGAGAGAGAAAAACGCCCACGCCGATCGGTTAGCCAATAGGGCCTTGAACCTTGCGCTTTGAACTTTGGAATTTAAACCTTAAACTGTAGGTATGGAGGAGGTCGGGGAAGCTATTTTAAGGACGCTTTGCTATCGTGATCTTTTTGACTACCCCTTAACCGAGGATGAGGTTATTCGCTTCCTGGTCGAGCACCAGGGTGATGCTCTATCGGTGCGACGGACTCTGGCGCAACTTGTAGCGGAGCGACAAATCTCAAAGATGGATGGGTTTTACCACCTGCCGGGCCGGAATGAGGTGGTTGGGGAGCGCGCGCGCCGCGAAAAGATAAGCGAGAAAAAATATGTACGGGCGCTCCGTCTATCAAGACACCTTCGCAGGATTCCGTGGGTGAAGGCGGTTTTTTTAACCGGGGCACTGGCTGCGGGAAACGCCAAAGAGGAAGACGATATTGATTTTTTGGTAGTAACCGCCAAAGGAAGGGTCTGGCTTGTTCGGCTCTTATCCTACCTCCTTTTCTCGGTTTTGAGGGTCAAGCGAAAGCCGGGAGTGGAGAAAGCGCCCGACATGGTTTGTCTAAATATGTTTTTGGCGGAGAACGCTCTTAGGGTACCGGAGGGCGAACAAAATCTTTTTTCCGCCCACGAGGTTTATTTGGCTCGACCCCTTTGGGCGCGGGAATTTACGCATCTTAGATTCTTAGGTGAAAATCCTTGGGTTAAGAAGTACCTCCCAAACGCGGAAATTCCGGAAATTAAGATAAAAGCCCCGAGAAAGAGAAACGTTTTAGAAAGACTCTTAAACCTATTTTTGACCGCGACTGACTATTTGTTGCATCGGTTACAGCTCTACTATATGAGAAAAAGAAGGACCCGAGAGATTGTCGAGCGAGAGCGCATCTTTTTCCACCCCATCGACTTATCGAGAAGAATCCTTTCGGCCTACCGGGTCAAGCTCTACTCTCTAAAACATCGAAACCCGGATTTTTCTCCTGATAACCCTTGATTTGGACTCGGCTTTGCGAAATCCAAACAAAAGTGAGCCGCAGTCACGGTTTTGCGTGTTCACCCTTGACAAGAATAGCCGTCGTGTTTAGAATGACAAATTGTGTGAGCCCCTGCCTTAGGCGCGCTCTAAGGTGTCCGCGAAACAACTTTTGAGCTCATGAAATTTAAGGTTAAGCCGCTTGGAAATAACGTACTGGTGCAGCCCCTCGAGCGAGAGGAGAAGCTCCCGTCAGGCCTTGTCATTCCGGATACCGCGAAAGAAAAACCGCAGGAGGGGAAGGTTCTTGCGGTAGGGCCGGGTAAGCGAGAAAAGGGGGAGCTTATAAAACCCGAGGTTAAAGTTGGCGACCACGTGCTCTATAAACGCTTTGGCGGAGACGAAATCAAAGATCAAGAAGGAAAGGAGTACTTAATAGTAGACGCGGACGACATACTGGCCGTTGTTGGGTGAATGGAAGATGGCAAAGCAAGTAATCTACGCCGAGGAGGCGCGGGAAAAACTTAAAGCAGGGATAGACAAACTGGCCCGAGCGGTGGTTACCACTTTGGGCCCCAAAGGGAGAAACGTAGCACTCGACAAGAAATGGGGAGCGCCGAATGTAGTCCACGACGGCGTGACGGTCGCCAAGGAGATTGAGCTCGAGGACCCTTTCGAGAATATGGGGGCACAGCTCGTTTCGGAGGCCGCTTCCAAAACCAACGACGTCGCGGGTGACGGCACAACAACCGCGACCCTGCTTTCCGCCCAGATTGTGAACGAAGGCCTTAAGGCGATCGCCGCCGGAGCCAATCCTATGCTTTTAAAGCGTGGGATTGAAGAGGCGGTCGAGGCGATTACAGCCGCAATCGAAAAGATAGCCAAACCCATAAAGTCTAAGGAGGAGAAAGCCCAAATCGCCGCGATATCCTCCCAGGACCAGGAGATAGGTGAGCTTATCGCCGAGGCATTTGAGAAGGTCGGCGACGACGGGGTGATAACCGTCGAGGAAGGTAAAGGGTTGGAAACCACCGTCGAGTACAAAGAAGGTATGGTCATAGACAAGGGCTTTGCTTCCGCTTACTTTATTACCGACGCCGATCGAGGAGAAGCCGTGGTCGAGGAGCCTCGCGTGTTGATAACCGATCAGAAGTTATCCGCCTTAAACGACCTACTCCCCGTTTTGGAAAATGTAGTCAAAACAACCAAGAATGTAGTTATAATCGCCGACGATATCGACGGGGAGGCACTCGCCACTTTGGTAGTTAATAAGCTTAGGGGCACAATAAATGTGGTAGCTGTAAAGGCACCGGGTTTCGGGGATAGAAGAAAAGAGATGCTCCAGGATATAGCAATATTGACTGGTGCAAATTATATCTCGGAGGATACCGGACGGAAATTGGACTCCGTGACTTTGGACGATTTGGGCCAGTCCGACCGGCTTATTGCCGGAAAGGAGGAGTCCATCATCGTCGGAGGAAAGGGAACCAAGCGGGATATCAACGCTCGGGTGGAGCATATAAAATCGCAAATCGAGGCTGCCGAGGCCGAATATGACCGTGAGAAGCTCGAAGAGCGTCTCGCCAAGCTCTCGGGTGGGGTCGCGGTTATCTACGTCGGAGCGGCGACTGAGGTCGAGATGAAGGAGAAGAAGCACCGCGTGACGGACGCGTACGAGGCGACCAAGGCGGCGCTTGAGGAGGGGATAGTTCCCGGCGGAGGTATCACCCTTCTTAGGGCGAGAGAATCCGTAAAGAAGCTTTCCGCATCCAAAGAAAATGCGGACGTTGCGCTTGGTCGGGACATCGTTTATAAGGCGCTCGACAAGCCGCTTCGCGCTATCGCAGCAAACGCTGGCGTGGACGCCGGATATGTGGTTTCTGAGATCGAAAGAAAACGCTCGGCTGACGCCGCCCAGTGGGGTTGGGACGCCCTAAGGGAAGAGTTTTGCAACGTGGTCTCGCGAGGTATCATCGATCCGGCCAAAGTTACACGGAGCGCCCTGCAAAACGCCTCCTCCGTCGCGGTTATGGTTTTGACTACCGAGTCCCTCATAACCGACATTCCGGAGGAGAAGAAGGAAACCCCACAAATGCCGCCCGGCGCCGGAATGGGCGGTGAGTTTTGATTTAGTGACTAGCTATCGCCACTAATCCGTTACCGTGAAGGTGGTGCTGTTACTCCCCCCTTGAGAGTTGTAAACCTCGACCTGATATATCCCGCCGGTAACTTGAGGGTACGCCAGAGAGCAGGGGATTCCAAGGTCTTCTGCGCTCGGGGGGCAAAGGTCCAAACCGTTGGGCACCGTGAACCTAAGTGTCTTCCCGTCCTTCGACTCGAGATTTGAGATATACCCCGGCATACTGTCCTGGCTGGTAAAAAGGACGTTATTTGCGGTTTTGGTAAATCCGGTTCCCTTCACGGTTACCTCTTCTCCCACGGAGCCCGAGGTGGGGGAAAGGTTTTCTATAACTGGATTGGTCGGAGCTGTCGTCGATTTTAAACCTGGCAACCCAAAGACGAGGATATAAAGGGCAACTAGAACCGCCAGAAGCATAAGCGAGGATGGCAAAAGAAAGGGTTTTATCTTTCCCAAGCCACCCTTCTTCTTCCTCTTTTTTCTAACTCGCAGTATTCTAGCCATTCCTACAGGGGTAGTTTATCATTTTGTTTCCTCCTTTAAGGAGACGGTCGCCGGTTTGACTACCCTTTGGAAGAATCCAAATTAAGAGCTAGAGAATTGATGCAGTATCTTTTTCCGGTGGGCTCCGGGCCGTCGTCAAAGAGGTGCCCCAGGTGGCCGCCGCAGCGGGAGCACACCACCTCGGTACTCACCATCCCCAAACTCTTGTCTTCTTTTAGTTTTACTTTCCCGGTTTCCAAAACGTCAAAGAAGCTCGGCCATCCGGTTCCGGATTCGTACTTGGTTTCGGAGGAGAAGAGGGGATTTCCGCACGCCTTGCAGCGGTAAATACCTTTATCTTTGGTATAGACGTACTGCCCGGAGAAAGGGGGTTCGGTGCCGCACTGGCGAAGGACCCGATACTCTTCGGGCGAAAGCTTCTTCTGCCACTCTTTTTCTGTCAGTTCCATTTTTTCCTAACTATTCACTATTCCTATTCTCTATTAACTTACTCGGAAATAGGTTTTCGACCTTCTCGACCTTTGGTTTTATCACCACCTGGCAGTAGGGGGCGTGTGGGTTTTTGGCGAAATAGTCTTGGTGGTATTCTTCGGCTGGGAAGAAGGTTTTGAAGGGAAGGATTTGCGTCATAATGGGCTCTTTATACTGCCCGGATTCCTCGAGCGAGCGCTTGGATTTCTCAGCGTTGCTTTTTTGTTCGTCGGAATGGTAAAAGACGGCGGCCTGGTATTGCGGTCCCACGTCGGGGCCCTGGCCGCCCGTTTGGGTGGGGTCGTGAGTTGTCCAGAAGACGTCCAAAAGCTCTTCAAAGGAGACAACCTCGGGGTCAAACTCTATCTGCACCGCCTCGAGATGTCCGGTCGAGCCGGTTGATACCTCCTCGTAGGTCGGGGATCCCTTTTCTCCGCCGGCGTACCCTACCGTTACTTTCTCCACGCCTTTCAATTTCCTAAAGATGGCGTCGGTACACCAAAAACACCCACCGGCAAAAGTTGCAGTTTCAGCAGGCATAGTTTATCTTACCTGTTTCTTGGTGGGACAGAATATAATTAAAGCAACTAGAGAGCACCCTAAACCATAATTAAGGAGGAGAGAGTGAGAAAGACAACATTTACCCTTTTGTCGGCGACGGTTATGCTTTTGTCGGCGGTTTTGGCCTGCAGCCGCTCTGACGTCCCGTTACCAGTTTTTGGGACGCCGACTCCGACGCCGTTTAAAACCGCCTCGGCGACCGAAACGCCGACTCCGACGCAGACACCTACACCGACGGCGACCTACACGCCAACGGTAACCCACACCCCAACCGCTACACCTACTCCGGTTGACCCGTGGGAGAACTTTGCGGGACCTTCGGAACCGTCCTCGACCGAGATCCCCCGCCCCGTGAGGCCGATCGAGTTTCCCGATGGTACGCTCAACGTGGTTCTCTTGGGTTCCGACCAGCGCCCCTATACTGCGGGCCTTAGGACCGATACCATTATGATTGTGTCGCTAAACCCAAGCGCGGGAACCGCAACCGTCCTCTCCATACCTCGGGACCTCTACGTCTATGTCCCAGGCGCGCGTATGGACAGGGTAAACACCTCTTGGGGTTGGGGAGGAGCGGAGCGCGTCAAGCAGACTCTGCTCTACAACTTCGGTGTGCAGGTCGACCGCTTCGTCTTGGTCAACTTCTGGGGCTTTATGGATATAGTCGACACTCTAGGAGGGATAGACGTCGAGGTGACGGGTTACCTCACCGACGAGTGTGGCGGAACCTGGTACCGGTTTGCACCAGGAACTTACCATATGGACGGGTGGACGGCGCTTTGCTATGTGCGAATGAGGAAAACAACCGGGGACTTCGACCGTCTACGCCGTCAGCAGGAAGTGATGCTCGCGATCTTTAGAAAGGTGGTTTCTCTGGGCGGGCTTTCCAAGGTTCCCGATCTCTACGAGGTATATCGTGGTATGGTCGAGACCGACGTCGCCTTGGGGGACGCTTTGCCTCTCGTCCCTCTCGCGGTCGACGTGGTTGCGGATTCGGCGGCGCTTCGGCAGTTTGCGATTGAGCGTTCCATGGTTGACCCCTGGAGAACACCAGGCGGAGCGGCGGTTCTTTTACCTAACCGCGAAGCGATGCAGATTCTTCTTGAGGAGGCGTTTGGGGAAGAGTAATTTCGTGTTAGACTCTTTGTGGAAGAAGAAGAGCACATGCAGGCCAAGCAAGCCTTCCAAGCGCGTGCAGGCCCGTTTGGTTGGTGGACAACATGAGAGGCAACCTGCGGTGTTTCTCATCTTCTCCTCCTTGATGGATGGGGCTGGGTATAGTCGGCGTTTACCCAGCCCCGAATCTTTTTTGAAGCAAAAAGAAAAAGGTGCTCTCGGGGCAGAGAGAGCACCTTAGTGGCGATGTTATTCGTCGCCGATGTTGGACAGGTGTTGCTGGTAGACCTCCATCAGATCTGGGCCGTCGGCGTCGTGCAACGGTAGACGGCCGGCTCCTTCAGCACGCATCTGCGCATCACACGCCCACAAACCCTCGTCGGAACCGTCTTCATAGACGGGCCCGGCGCACGGCGCGTTGGTCGCCGTCCAGGTGGGATCGTTGATGGGGAAGCACTTGGCGTTCTGCCACTCCACAGCGGGGTGTGATTCGCTGATCAGGATGCATGTGTGGCCCGAATAGCCGACGCCGGGCTCTTTTCGCTCAACGTAAGGCCCGGTGAGGAGCCACATCTTAGGGATGGCCACCGGAAGCTCTACCTCTGGAGGCGGCGGGCACCAAGGATCTAGTCCTTCGCCGTCTTCCACCTCGAGGTATCCGAGCGCGGTTTCGCCCGCGCCAAGAACGCCGAGACCCCAAGCGCCTTCAAGATCGACGTCTTCGTCGGTGGTGTTGGTGAGGTTTGCGTACACCCGCCCGTCGGCTTCACAGAAACCGAGGACGTCGCCGGTCACCCCTTCGGGGACGCACGCCGCCACCAGCAGGGCGAGTGCGGCCACCACGAACAAGAGTTTCTTCATGGTACGCTCCTTGAACGTAGGTGTTTCGGATCTTTGTGCGCCCCTGCCCCTGAGACGCGAGAGAGACTCGAGACTCTCAAATCCCTTTCGCGTCCCGGGAGGTTTTGGTTTAAAGGAGCCAAAAACAAGCACCTTGCCCGAAGGCAGGTGCAATACCAGACCTCCGTAATGTTACCAGCAATAACGCTAACGGTCAAATTCTATGGGATAAAAGAAAAGGTGTCCGTGGGAGGGTCGGACACCTGTTCGCGTTTAGGCGTGTAGGAAGTTGTTATTCCTCGGCGGCGGGGGTGGGACTTTGAGGGCCTGGATCAAACGCCACGCGACCTCAAGGTTCTCGACTCCCACGCCGATGAAGCCCATGTAGACGGGATCTAAAAGCTCTCCCAAGATTCCGTTGTGCTTCACGGTGTAGGCCCGCTCGTAAGCCTTAAAGTAGGCGAGCATGCGCTCGTGTATCTCGACCGCACAAGCTGGGGGCTCAACCTGTTGCCAGGTAAGATACCTCACCCTGAAACGCGTCGCGAGATTCACCTCCTGGTTTTCCTCACGCTTCAAGTGGTAGCTTTTGGCGTCCTGATCGGCCTCGTAGAGGGCGTCTTCTGCCCTTGCAAGGTAGGAGGCAATCTCGGAGTCGGTGCGGCAGGCGGGGATATTGAGCCCCATAAGGGTCTCCTCCACCGCCACCTGCGCCCTTCGCTCCATGGAGATTTGCTCTCCAAACTTGACCATGAGGAAAAAGGTCGCAGCTCCCAGAGGTACCATCCAGATAAGCGGACCTAGAATATCGCGCAATCTGAGTCCCATATCTCATACTCCTTTCTTTTTGAGGGTTAAAACTATTATACCTTCCCAACCCTATAGTGTAAAGAAAACGGTGGGTTGTGAAATCGAGACCTAATATTCTAGTCTTAAAGAAGGGAAGGGTTTGCTTTTGGGGGGAGGTGATAAGAACAAGTGAAGCTGGACAAAATGGTTCTGGCTAACGCCTTTGCGCTATCAACAGCGATTCTTTGGGCTTTGTGTTCCCTCATAGTTTGGCTTTTGCCCGATCTCTCGCTAACCGCTACAGAGTGGTGGATGCACGGGATGGACCTTTCGGTCCTTGGCTCGTGGAACCTAACCCTAGAAAACTTCCTCTTGGGTGGCATAATTCTTACCGGTTCTTTGTGGGTAACGGGCTACATTTTCGGGTGGTGTTGGGAGGTGCTTAGCAAAAAATAAAAGTATTTTGGATGAGGGGGTGATATAAGTGCTTCAGGTCGAGAAGAAAGACGGTCAGGTAGTTGACTTTGATAAATCTAAGATTTCCTCCGCGCTCACGCGGGTGGGTCTTTCGGGGGAAGAGGCCGGTGCGGTCGCCGACAAGGTTGAGGCGTGGGCTCCAACCGCTGCCGAGGAGGAGGTCATCAAAACCTCGGCGATAAGGGATAAGGTTCTTGAACTTATAACTCCGGAGATGGCGGAGGAATACAAAAGGTTTGAGAGCCAGAAAGCTGGCTGAAAAAGAAAAAGGCCTGAGCCGCTTTAGGACCCAAGCCTTCTCACTCTTCTTCTGGCCAAATCAGATTCTCGAGAGCCTTCTCGAGCCTGCGTCTTGCCAGATAGAAATTTCTCTCGCCAATCCAGCGTATCGCGGAGCGGATGCTCCTCTGCGCCCTCTTTCTCCTTACCACAAGCGGCCGCTCGATAATCTCGTCGAGCTCGGAGACCACCTTCTTAAGGTGGTTCACAACCCCTTGGATGACCTTAGGAGTCATCTTCTTGGGGTCCTTGAGGAGTTTGATGGGCGGGCGGAGCTTCCCCTCTCTTAGACGCTCAATCTGCCTCCTCCTCATAGTCAGCTGTCTTTGACGTACCTCGCGAAGCTCCCGCGCCGCGGTCTTTCGGACCAGGATATAGGGTCTGATCTGTAGGTCAAACGCCCTGGTGTGCACCTCGTCAAAAAGGATGTGGTCCTGCTGGCGAACCAGGTGGTCCATATCCTCGACCTGTTGGAAGATGAGGAGGTAGTATCCATCCTTCTCAGAGACCCAGACTATCCCCTTCTCTCGAAGCTCTTCTTGGGAGAGTTTGAGGAATTTCTCGAGTTCGTACTCTGGAGCCTGGATCCAACGGGGGACGAGGAAGATTCCCTGAGAGAGCGTAGTCCGGTATTTCGCGTTCAAGCGAACCCGAACCGCCTCCTGCACAACCAAGATCTGGGTTCCGAAGAGTGGTTTGGCTTTGAGGATGCTCTTCCCAAGCCAACGCCAAACCTGATAGCCGCGAAGCGCCGGGTGGCGCGGATCACGCTTAGCCATATTCTCGTCTCCTTTCTTTGGTTAGATTTTTAACGCTCCCTCTCCGGTACGGATAAGTCCTTACCGGAGAGGGTATCGGCCACTCTTGCGTAAAGAATTCCGCGCGAACTCGATTGCCAGAAGGGCCAGCAGAGCGGTTCGAGCGATCACCGGGATCGGCAGTAGATCGAACCTTCCGCGCGTCAGAAGTACGGGCCACTCAAGAAGCGATATCAGAGTTAGGGTGGCGGTGAAAAGCAGCGCTTTCTTTCTCGGCAATGCGAGAAGAACGAACGGCACTATGTAGACCACCCACGCCGGCGTCCATCCCGGGGTCCAAAGTCCAAACAGACACCAAGTCAGGCCCAGCATGGAGACGGCGTTCCTGGAGTCGGTTTTGACCTTTGAGAGCTCCCAAAGACCAACCGCTCCAAACGCGACAAGTGTCATCCAGCCGGGAACTACGGCGGGTTTTCTCGCGAGCTTACCGGCCGAAGAAGGGTCCAATCGCTCCGAGAGGGGGCCACCGAAGTTACCGGTTTGGTAGTTGCCGTCCAGGAGCGCCCAGACGGTTTCCCAAGAGCCCTTCGTCAGTTGCGACTTCAAGGAGGCGACGGTCATCTCCGGCGAAGCCGCATAGAGTACTCCCAAGGTCGCCCCGACCAAGGCAAACGCGACCAGGGTTATGGTGAGCGCCCGCCGTTTGGGCAGACCAGCGAAGAAACCTACAAGTGCGAAGACGGGAAACCATTTGCTTAGCATCCCAATACCTATAGTTACCCCGGCGGCCAAATCTTTCCCCGCTAGTGCCCAGTAGATCCCCAAAAGCATCAGGGTAAGAGCCAGAACGTCAAAAGACATTCCACCCGCAGAGAGGATAAGGGCGAAAGCGAGATAAACCCACCAAAGCTCACGATCCTCGTATTGGGCGTGGACTTCGCGAGAAACAAGTGCGAAGAGGGAGATTCCTAATCCATGGACCAGGGCTAGGGTAATCCCAACCATGTAACCGAACGCATGCTCGGTCCCACCCGCAAGATAGAACAAAATCTTGGAGAGGAACGGGAAGATAGGTGGGTACTCCACCCACAAATCGAGGTACGGCCACCCCATTTCGGCAAGCTGGTAGAAGGGCCAGGTTGCCGTTTCCGATTGTACCGTCAGAAACACCAGTCGGCCGAACAGAAAAAAACCTCCCAGGTACCAAGGGAAATGCTTCTTGCTCAGTGGCATTTGGTCCTTCTCCTTTCCTTATAGGTTTCACCAATTTTGGAACTAAAAACCTTAAACGTCAAGTCGACTTCTGATAAACTGTTGTGATTATGAGGATCTATCTTTGCCGTCACGCGCAGGAGGCGGAGGACGGGGGTATAACAAGACTTGGCGAGAGGCAATCTTTGGCTCTTGCTCGTTTTTTAGCGGGAGAAGGTGCGGAATCCCTCTACTCTAGCGACCTCAAGCGAGCTGTCGAGACGGCGAAGGTTGTGGGGGATGGGTTAGGACTCGGCGTTAAGATAGTCCCCGAGTTTCGCGAGATTTCGACCAACTCACCGGAGGATTGGACCGAATACGTCAAGACCCACCATATGGAATTGGATTTTCCTGTCGGTGGGAAGGAATCGTTGAATGAGGTGATGAAGCGTGGACGGAAAGCTTTGGATAAGGTTATCCGGCAAGAGAAGGGGAAGAGGGTTGCAATCATAGCCCACGGGGTGTTTACCAAAGCGCTCCTTTACAGCTTGGGTTACCGTGACCAGCTCATCAAAAACTCCCACGTCGCCAACACCGGTGTCACAATCTTGGAGGGTGAGAGGGGAAATATCCTCCTCGTCAAGTTTAACCACTATGGACATCTCTTCCCGCTCCGCTTAAGGGAGATTGTGGACGGACTTTTCCGCAAAATCTTCAAAAAAAGGTAATCCCGTGCTAAAATGGTTAAAACCTATAGAAAGGAGACGTTCGATGTTCAAATTTCTTCTGGCGGTAGGGGCCGGGGCGGTTGTGGTCTACTTCGTGGGAGCCGAGCTCTGGAACGCCGGCCTCATTTTTCGAGTTACCTCCGGTCTCTGGGCTCCCGCCATGCTGGTACTATCGTTTGCCTTCTTTGCCCGTCTTTTTAGGCTCGAAGGCTAGGCGCTCTACCTACTCTCCCTCAACCGGGACGGTGGAGCGCTTTTTCTTTGCGCTTTCTTTTAGGGGGATGTGGATTTTTAAAACCCCGTCCTCGAGCTTCGCTTTGGCTTCACCCTCTTTTACCTCTTTAGGTAGGGAGGTCGAGTAGTGAAACTCGCGTGCCCTCTGGGCTCGGTAAATGAAGGATTTTTCTTTTTTCTCCTCCTCCGTTTCCCGGTGGACGGCGTCAATCTTGATAACCCCATCGGCAACCTCGACAGTTACCTCACCCTTTTTGACGCCTGGAACGGGGGCTTCAACCACAAGTTCTCCTTTGGCCTCGTGGATATTCAAACCCGCGGATGAGAAGCGGGGCATGTTCTCGTCCATACCGCCCCAACCGAAAAGTTTAAAGATTGATGGAAAGTCAAAGTCGTAATAAGCCATGTTTTCACCTCCTCTCGTGATTTGGTGGAGGTGCGGGGGGGAGTCGAACCCCCGTGAGACGCTCTGCAGGCGCCTGCCTAACCACTCGGCCACCGCACCATACGAGTGTATTTTAACACCCGGAATTGATTTCAATCCTTTCCGCTGTTACCCTATAGCTAATACAACTTTAGGAAAGGAGGGGACGATGGATCCCGAGACTCGTCGACGAGCAGAAATCGCTGCAGCCTGTGTGCTGTTTGCTTTGGTTCTTTCCCTCATTATCCTGGTCGTCAGCTTGGTGAGGCTGGGAGAAGGGTTGCCCAAATTCCTGATGTGGGGGATCGTCGCTATGTCTTTCTGTTCGGGAAGCTTCAGCTTTCTCGCACTCTTTACGCTTTGGAGGGCGGGGATCTGGAGGTAGAGCGTAGACGCCGCCGAGTCTTTTGATTTCGGCGGTCTTTTTTCTTCTGTTACACTAGAGGCGTGCTAAGGAAACTTCGCTGGGTTGTTGTATTTCTCATCGTCGTCGGCTTGGTCGCCGCGGTTTACTTAAGCGGGGCAATAGCCCGCCGCGCCGCCTTGTCTATAAATTCCGATCCGCAGGGGCAGAAGGTCTATCTAAGTGGGGAGGAGGTCGGGGAGACCCCCTACTTCTCAGAGCAACTCGAACCCGGGGACCCGGTTATCCAATTCGGAGATTTTAATCAAAAAGTCCACTTAACATCCGGCGCTTTAAGCGTCGTCGATTGGGTCACAGGACCGTCGGAAACTTTCTCCGGTGGACACGTGGTTTGGTTTTCGGAGTCCTCGACGGGGAGTGAGCTTCTGGTAATAACAAAGCCCGTCGCCGAGGTTTTTTTGGACGGCGAATCTATCGGAGACTCTCCGTTATCCCGCTCTATAGATCCCGGTGAGTACGAACTAGAAATCAAAAAAGAGGGTTACTTTCCAAGGACCGTGAAAATATCTGTTAGGGATGGGTTTAGGTTGAATGTTTCGGCTAACCTTGCTCTCAGGCCTTTTCCGGAAAGCCCTCAGGAACTTTCTTCTCCGCATAACAAGATAACCTTGTCAAACCTTTCAACCGGCATCCAAGCGCTATATTCCGATTTGTCCGTCTGGGTTCAAGGTGTAGTATTTTGGGTAACGCGTGAGGGAGGAGCATCTTATGACTTCTTCCTGACGGAGGACGGGAAGTTTTACGATTCGGCGGGTTCTGAGGTTGCCATAGCCTCTTTGCCAAGGACGGAGGAGAGTTATAGCGTGGGGTATCTCGGGCAAGGTAGCACCCTCTCGCAAGCTGGCCAAAACACCCTCAACTTGGTGATTTCAAAACTGTATCCCACTCCTCCCAAGGTTCAAATTCTGGAAACCGGGCTCGGGTTTCTGCGCGTTCGATCCGGCCCCGGCACGACCTACTCGGAGATCGGAAAAGCCGCTCCTGGCGATACATATACCTACCTTAGTGAGCAGGGCGGATGGTTTAAGATAGACTTTCAGGGGCGCGAGGGTTGGGTATCCGCCGAATTTTCAAAAAAGCTTTAGTTAGTCCCCGAGCGAATAAACGATAACGAAGGAGGTAAAAACCCAAACCAAAACCACAGCCAGAAGCGGCAAATCGGTGATAAGAACCTTCTCAGGAGATTCTCCTTCCTTTTTTTCGTAAATTACGAAAAGATATCTCGCTATACCATAGAGGACTAGAGGTACGGTAAGAAGTGCCCACTTCGGGGAGGCGAGAGTGGCGGGCAAGATCCCGGCAAGATACGACGCCCCCTCCGGCGAACTTTGGAAGGCAAAAATTGAATAGGCCAAGGCTGTGTAGGAGGAGGACATAGCGATCATAGAATCCAGCAGCGTATCGGGGTAGTGGCGAAGAGTCTCCCGAGTCAAAAGCCTTTTATGCAACTTAGACAAAAGGGTCCGCTCGCTACGGCGTTTACCAAAAGCAAGAAGCAGCGATAAACCTATTACGGATAGTATCAGCCACGCGGAGATTGGTGTTGGGATAACGAAAGCTCCTGCGTAAACCCGGAGGACAAAAGCCGCGGCAACCCACAAAGCGTCGAGTATGATTACGTCCCTTATCAAAAAACTGTAGCTTAGCTGAAGGATAATAAAAGCTACCGACACTAAGAAAAAGTAAGCGTTGAAGGAGATATAGGTGTAAGTCAAAGTTCCGATGCCTAAAACTGCAGCAACCACCACCGCCCACCCCACCGACAATTCTCCCGAGGCGATCGGTCTTTTCTTCTTGGTAGGATGTTTCTGATCCTTCTTCCTATCCCGTATATCGTTTATCAAGTAAGCGGTTGACGAAAGTAGGCAAAAGGCGACAAAAGCCCAAAAGAGTTTTGGTAGAAAACCCAGCTTAAAAAGATCCCCTCCAAAAAACGCCGCTGCAAAAAGACTCAGGTTTTTCAGCCATTGCCAAGGTCGGGCGGAGATAAGGATTGCTCTTGCGCTACGAAAAAGCATTGCTCCTTAATGATTTTATCGTAAAAGTTTAGTTTGATAATCGAAACCAACAACTTATAAACTATCAACTGATATGCTACTTACCCCTCACGTGGCCGCAGGGATGGCGATCGGCGCTGCTATTCCGGACCCTAAAATAGCGGTGCCTTTGGCGTTTGCTTCACATTTTGTCTTGGACGCCGTTCCTCACTGGGACGAGGTGGGGTTAGGGCTTCTTGAGAAACGCTTCAAAAGAATCTCACGTTCCGCTTTTAAAGCCGTCCTTTTTGATTTTTTAGTCGCTTTGTCCCTCGCCCTCTTTCTAATCTATTTTGCCATGCCTGATTTCGGCGTCGCAGTAACCTTGGGAGCCTGTTTTGTGGCCTCTATACTTCCGGATATTTATTACCTACCTCTTGCTTTTTTTGGGAAACGTTGGGGGACGGTGATGTGGGTTGTGAGGATGCAAAACAAACTTCAAACAGCCGCTAAAGCTCCTAAAGCTTTTGGGCTCTTGACTCAAGGTGTGCTAGTAGTAATCTGTTTGCTAATAGAGTTGCAGCAAATACTAGTGCAACTGCCGCAAACTTGGCGAATCCACTAAGCGCGACCGCCGTCACCGCCAGAGCTAAAACCACAAACCATTCCAAAAATACGATATGCGGATGAGCGAATCCGGCCTCGAGAAGTCTGTGATGAAGATGGGTTTTATCCCCTTTGAAGGGCGATTTACCAGCCCTTAGCCGTCTATAGATAACAAACGCCGCGTCTATTATTGGTATAGCTAGAACCAAAATCGCCGTTCCCGTTTTTGCGCCCGAGAAGATGGAGAGAACGGCCAAAAGGTACCCTAGAAGAAACGCCCCTCCCCCCAGGTATATCTTTGCCGGGTAGAAGTTTAAGGGCAAAAAACCCAGAAGGGTTCCTACCAAAATGGTTCCCAAAACCGCGGTCGCAGGTGTTTGAGCCATAAAGGATATAAGAACAATCGTCGCTCCCGCTAACGTTCCCACGCCGGCGGCCAGCCCGTCCAGCCCGTCTATCCAATCGACCACGTTTATAAGCGCAAAAACCCACAGAACGGTGAAGAGGTCGGCAAGAACGGTGAAATGGTAGGTTGTTCCGAAAAGCGCTATTGGTATTTCGATGGCGTCGAGCCTGATATAAGGGCCCCCGACCCATTGGGAGAGCGGATTTCTTATAAAATCCACCCCACCGCCTCCTGCAACGATAATCAAGGCCGCCAAAACATGCCCCGCACCCTGCACGAGGGGCGGGAGCGGTCTCACGTCGTCGACGGTTTGGATGATAGTTATTAAAGCTGCCCCGGCAAGAAAAGCAACAAGGTGTCGATCGGCGGGTGTGAAGGCGAGAGCGGTCATGGTAAAAGTTAGAAAAATAGGAATCGCGCCGAGGCGCGGGATGGGGCGGACTTTGGGGTAGGGGCCGTGGGGACGGTCAAAAAGGCGAAGTTTCCTCGCGACCAAGATTGTCGCATAGGTCAAAAGCAAACCGAGGGTTATAGAAACGGCGAGCGGGAGAAGGAGGGGATATAACAACCGCTCAAAAGGAAGCGGGGAGATAGGGAAAACTCTGACGATTCTAAATAATGATCCCGACAGTATAGAACTTACAAAAAGACCTAGGAAGGCCGGGAATACGGCGGCGGCCTTTTCGCCTCGCCGAAGGAGCACCTCCGCCGCTATTGCGTCCACGACAACAAAAAAAACGGAAAGTGCCGGCACTGCAAAAAGTAGGGATTTGCTGGTTAGAGCTTGGCTTGTTGTGAAAAGGAGCGGAACCTCCTGCGGAAGCGTTCCGAAGGAAAGAGCCAAAGTAAAGGTAGCGGCGAAGATCACGAGCGCCGAAAGGCCAAAAGGAAAAATAAGGGGAGATGAGCTCAAGAATCTAGGCTTTTCCTTAAGGAGGTTTTTAAGTTTAGACCCCATCTTCTTTTTGTTCTCTTACCTTAGGGGTGGGCCAAAACTCAAGTCGTTTTCCTAGCATGAGACGGGTTTCCGCGTCTATGTAAGGTATGAAGGTGTAGGTTAGAAGATTGAGTATCACAAGAGGACCCTCAACCCACGCCCACACTCTTTTCCACCACGGCCAGCCAGATGGGATGTTGCTTGATATCTTGGAGCGCAGGAATGTCAAAGGGACAAGGAAGATAAACGCGGTTGTGAGGATAACACCCGTTATCTTAGGCAACCTGTAACCCGCCGAGGTAAGTCTTATATCGGGGTTGGCAAGAGTTAGAAGCAAGAAACCAAAGGTTATGAGAAAGGTAACCGTTCTCCAGATGGTGTATTGCTCCAGGAGATGATAAAGCTTGGAAAGCTTGAGGGATAAAGACATCTTGGTCGTAAGGAAACCTTTCATGGCGATGGGAAAGGTTATAACGCCCCACCCCCAACGAAGGAGCTGCTTGTACTGGGAAACATGGGTTTTAATGAACCCCTCGTCTTGTACCGCGTCGGCGTAGACGGGCACGTAGAAGTGATGTCCCTCAAAATTTCCTTCCTTTTTAATAAGAGTTCTCCAGTAAAACGGCGTATCGTCAACCCCCAAAGAGGTGTCCCAGTAGCCCGTCTCCATAAGGGTCGTTAGAGGCACCGAGTAGCAAGACCACGTATCTTTGCGGTCCGGTTCTATGACCCAGGAGGATAAGACTGCCAGCGTTATGGAGTTTGCTTGTATCCTCATAAGAGGCGGCACGTCCCAAAGATTGTTGTCAAAAAGATAGACGGCCGTTTGGAAGAACTTGTTCTTGCGCTCCGGGTCGGTTAAGAACGCGCGAGAAAGACGAGCCAGAAACTGCGGGTGAAACCGCATATCTGCGTCAAGCGTGGTCATGAGAAAATCGTCCGTTTCAAATCCGAGTTCCTTAATCTTTTCAACCGCTCGTTTTGCCGCCCATGTTCTATTGGAGGCCGCACCTACCGCCTCCCCGGGTAATCCCCTGGGGTGGACAAATGTCCAAACGGTACCGAGTCGCTTTCCGAACTTCTTTTTTATCTTCTTAACGTCCTTGAGGATGCGCTTGGCGTTTTTCTCTTCTACCGAGAAAGCGACGAAGATCTTGTCTTGGGGGTAATCTTGGTCGGCGATAGAGGAGAAGGTTCCTTCCAAAACCTCATAGCTTTCCGAGACGGCCGGGATTATGACGAGGTGTTTAAGGTGTTCAAATCCCCAAAGGTTTTGAATCTCAGAAAGCCAATCGACCTTGCTCTCTCGGTTGTAGCGACGGTAGCCTACCACGACCCCGACAAGGTGTATAAAGGCGCGGTAGACCCAAAATATTGCCAAGAAGGTCAAGAAGAAAACAACCACTTGAGGCGCAATTCTACCGAGCCATACGGGGGACAGCAACACCCCCCAGGTCAAAAGACCCGGCACCATTTCAAAAAATCTGTGGAACTTATCTTCGTGTTTTTCGACTAATTCCTTGACCATCTATTAGGGCGCAATCCCTAGTATTTTACCCTATCCTAGGGAACAGGGGTTCGGCGGGAGTGATCTTTCCGCTGAATTGTTTCCGGATTCTCTCCGCGGTTTCTGGGAGGAAGGGCTCTAGGATAGGCGTCAGGTGTAATAGGTTGGAGGTTAGGTGGGTCAGATCTTTTTCAAGGTCAGCGCCTTTCTTTTCCCAAGGTTTTTGTTCGTTTACGTACCGATCCAATTCCGAAATTTCTGACCAAATAAATCCTAGGGCTTCGTCAAACCTAAATTCCTCCAAGGATTTATGATACTTCTCAACTTTTAACTTCGAACTTTTAACTTCGAACTTTCTTCCTTCGGCTAGCTTCGCTATCCTAGACACCAAATTTCCCAACCCGTTAGCCAGATCGGAATTATAAACCTCTTTGAGGTGATTTTCTGAAAAATCTCCATCCTCATAAGGTGAAAATTTGGAGAGGAGATAGTAGCGCACGGGATCGGTTCCGTACTTTTTGGTAAGGGTAAAGGGATCTATAGCGTTGCCCAGTGACTTGCTGATTTTTTGCCCCTCGACGGTGAGGTAGCCGTGGACAAACTCTGCAGTCGGTAGGGGAAGACCGGCCGACAGGAGCATCGCCGGCCAGTAGACGGCGTGGAAGCGCAGGATTCCCTTGCCGATGACGTGCACGCGGCTCTCATTTTTGAGCCAGAATTTCTTAAAGAGTTCGCCTTCTTCTGCGTAACCCAGACCGGTTATGTAGTTGGCTAAGGCGTCAAACCAAACGTACATTACCTGGGTAGCGTCGCCCGGAACAGGGACGCCCCACCCTTTCGCTCGTTCTTTTGAGCGGGAGATGGAAAAATCTTCCAAGCCTTGATTGATAAAGGAGAGAACCTCGTTCTTTCGAGATTCGGGGACGATTTTCAGCTCGTCTTTCTCGATTAGACTCTTGAGTTCGTCTCGATACTTGGAAAGACGGAAGAAATAGTTCTCCTCTTCGACCTTCTCCGGTACGGTGTTGTGCTCTGGGCACCTGCCGTCGACCAGTTCCTTTTTTGTTTTAAACTCCTCGCACCCCACGCAGTAGAGCCCTTTGTACTTTTTCTTATATATGTCCTCTCCCCTACAAGCCTTCCAAAGTTTTTGAGCACCTTTCTTGTGGCGGTCCTCGGTCGTTCTTATGAAATCGTCGGACAAGATATTTAAGACACCTTTTAAGTCTTCAAAGCGCTGGGAGTTTTGGTCGACAAATGTCTTTACGTCCACCCCCGCAGTCAAAGCAGCTTGGACGTTTTTTAGAGCGTTTTCATCAGTTCCGGTCAGAAAATAGGTTTCCTCACCGAGCAAGCGGTGGTAGCGGGCTAGGGCGTCCGTTTGGACAATCTCGAGAGCAAACCCAATATGAGGGGCGGCGTTGACGTAGGGTATGGCGGTTGTGACATAGAACTTTTCCTTTGGCATTTCAGTTAATGATACCTCTTGCCATCAACCTCTACTTATTTGAATCTCAACAAGAAGGAGGATCAAGCTCAAAAGCCCGGCGTTGATAAGATTAAAAATTCCAAGTAGTTTCATCACTCCAAGAGCGGGAAAAAAGAAAGCGACAAAAAAAGCGCGCCGAGCCGCTGGGTAAAACACAACTGGGGGAGCCTTACCGGTTGCCTCTTTTGCGGCTTGGTAAAAAAGGAAGAGAAAGGTCAAGAAAAGCGCAAGAAAGGAGGTACCTAAGAAGACAAGCTGGTTAGGTACCCCCTCGGGCGCAAGGTTAAATAGTACCCACGCCCATCCGCCCCACGCCGCGTAGGCCAAGAACCCAATAAGGTAAATTACCCTAGGGGTCGCGTCGCGCTTGATTTTTTTTCTCGTGGGAAGAGTTCTTCTCATCTTCTTCTTTAAGCTTAGCGAAAAGGGACTCTGATAGACTTTTCTTGATGGACGCTTTAATCATTATTCTCATTGTCGTCCTATTGGTGGCGGTTGGGGGTATTCTCTTTCTTCTTCTTGAGGAGAGGAGCCAGAGGGGCTCCCGTTTCAGGGGGGAGGAGATTTTGCAGAGGCTTGAGCAACACCGGGGTGAGCTCGGCGCTAATCTCAAATCGCTCGATGAACGCCTCCATGCGGTGACTCGTGATATCGGAGGTGTGCGCGATGTGACTACCCAGCTTAGAGAATTTCAAGAATCGCTCAAGGCGTCTAAGTACCGCGGAGGTGTGGGGGAGGCGGTTCTGACTGACCTTTTACGCCAGGTTTTGCCCAAGGACAGGTGGGAAGCTCAATATCAGCTTGGAAGAGATAGGGTTGACGCGGTGGTGAAAACAAGCGGTGGGCTTCTGGTTCCCGTGGATTCCAAGTTCCCCGTCGAAGATTTCCAGGTCTATGCCTCCGCTAAGAGCGAGGAGGAAAGGGACCCAGCTTGGCGCGCATTCAAAAGAAATGTGAAGCAAAAGCTGGATGAAACCGCTTCCTACATCCGCCCGGATGAGGGGACGGTACCTTTTGTTCTTATGTATGTGCCCTACGAGCCAATGTTCCAGGAGGTGGTTTCTGATTCGGAACTTTGGCAGTACGCACTCTCTAAAAGGGCTTACTTTACCTCTCCACAGACGTTCTGGGTTACGTTGCAGTTTTTGACCTTTTCTCTAAAGCGCGAACAGTTTGCCGAACAGGCGGAGGAGCTTATAAGAATGATCCATTCCGTTTCCAAAGACGCGCGGGATTTTGAGGGGCTCTTGGGTACCGCTTCCAATCAGGTGGCAAATGCAAAAAACAACGTCGATAGATTGGTTTCTGTCTTTTCTTCGCTTTTGGGCAAGTTGGAAAGCTTGGAGGATTTGGACTCAAAACCAAGGAAGTAACTGTGGAGGCATCGTCAAGCATAGAATCGAAAACAGCGTTTAACCCAAAGATGGCGTTGGTTGCCGCCGCCGTAGTTTTAGGGAGCGTTGCTTTGGGGTTCTTTTTAGAGGCGGTTTTTAGGGAGGGGTTTATCTTGGATCCCGCTCTTTGGAGGAGATTCTTACCGCTTGTATTATCCTTTGTTCTAACCGTCGCTTTTCTAACCATTTTTTCTGTTACATCCGATAGGGTATGGCGAGCGATTGGTTATGGGTCGGCAACCCTGGGCTTTGGTCTGGCGTTTTTTGTCGGGCCCGCGCCCGTCCCTATACCGATGCACTTTCGGCTCTTTTTACCCTTTCTTTATCTTGGGGCGCTTTTGGTTCTTGACTATGTCTCCCGCCGCGCCGTCTCAACCCGTTCTATTTTCTCCTCTACTATGTTTGGGGCTTCCTATTCTAGGTTCTTTTTCTTTTTTACTGTAATCGGCGGGTTTTTGGTTTACTTTTCGACCCAGCACTCCGCGGTTTCCCAATTTAAGGTCCCCGAGGAGGTTCTTAACCCGACGCTTAACTTTGTGGTCGATCGAGCAATAGAGCAGGTGCAGGAGCAATTCGGTTCGCAGGAACTATCCGAGGAGCAGTTTTTAGAGGAGCTTAAAAAGACGGGTCTTCTTGAGGTTTTGCAGGAACAGTTTAATATCACTCTCGGTGAGGGGGAGGTGGGTACTCCAGACCGACTCGCGCAAAACTTGAGCGAATCTCTCCGAGAGCAACTAGGCCAGGATTTGGATCTTTTTATAGCGGACTTCTTGGGTCCGTACCTTCCCTTCATTCCGCTCATTGCCTCACTCGGTGTAGCGCTTTCTCTGCTTTTCTTGACTCCGGTTTTTACACTCTTTTGCATTGGGGTGTTTGAGCTTGTTTACCGGGGACTTGTCGGCCTTCGCGTCCTTAAGTTTGAGGAGGAAACCCGGCAGGTTCGGGTGTTAAAAATCGGTTAAACAGGAAAGGGCGACTGTGCGGACAAACACACAATCGCCCCGCGCACCCTTCCTGTGCAGATGAACTAGTTAAGTCTTCTCGAATCGATAGTCGATCAGATGTTGCTGACGATGTTGCTGAACACGTTGCCGACGGCCGGGCCCAGGAGTGCCAGGATCACGATCACGACGACCGCGACCAAAACCAGGATCAGAGCATACTCGACCAAGCCCTGGCCTCGTTCCTTGGGTGCAAACAACATGTGTAACTCTCCTTGCCCCGCCTGAGGCGGGTTTTTGACTTGCAGTTTAGGGTGCGCTCGCCTTAAATAGTAACCCATAACTTTTAAAATGCAAGTTTTAGGATGCTGGTATAGTTTTCTTAATGGTCAGACTTGTCGTAGCCGGACCCGGCACCGGAAAAACCACCTATATCACGGACGAGATTAAGAAACTTCTTGAAAAAGACCAAGACCCCGCGGGCATTCTGGCTTTGACCTTCACCGAAAAGGCCTCCGAGGAGATGCTCGGGCGCCTTGACGAAGAGATGCCTCTGGGGTATGAGCCGCCCTGGGTTTTGACCTTTCACGGGTTTTGTGAGCGTGTCCTTCGCGAGCGCTCACTCGACGTGGGACTCGACCCAGCTTACCGGATAATAACCGAACCGGAGGCTTGGATACTTCTTCGGCAACATCTTTACGAGCTACCCCTAAAGTATTATCGACCGCTCGGCAACCCAACGCGATTCTTGACCGCGCTCTTGAATTTCTTCTCACGCGCCAAAGACGAGGAGGTAACCCCAAAGGAGTACCTTAGGTGGGCTATGAGGCAAAAGAAAAAGGCGAAAGGCAAAGAAGAGAAAGAGGAGGCAAAGCGGCAACTTGAGCTCGGGCGGGTTTATGAGGCGTATCAAAAACTTCTCGTAAAAAACTCATATCTTGATTTTGGCGACCTTGTAACCTGGACGATAAAACTTTTTAAGGATCGACCGAACATCCTCAAGCAGTATCGCGAACAATTCAAATACATTTTCGTCGACGAGTTTCAGGATACAAATGTTGCTCAATTTTCTTTACTCAAACTCCTCATTTCAAGCCGGCAAGCAGTCCGGTCGACCAGTCGTTCTGCGAATCTTATCGTAGTTGGGGACGACGATCAAGCTATTTACAAATGGCGCGGTGCGTCAGTCGCAAACACCTTAGAGTTCAAAAGAATATATCCTCAGGCCAAAACCAGGGTCCTGAGAACGTCCTACAGATTAACCGATGCGATAGCGCGGTTGACCTATGAACTTATACAGAACAACAACCCCAACCGTCTGGAGGTTAAACTAAAGAAGATCTCCAAGAAGCTAAATACTTTAAAGACCGGGCCAGACCCTCAATTGCTATACACGAGAGCGCCCGAGGAGGAAGCAGAAGCGGTTTTGCGAAAAGTTGTCGAGATGGTCAACACGCAAGGCCGGCAGTTTAAGGATTTTGCTATTTTGGCTCGCGCAAACGCACACCTTGATCCTTTTATCGCAGCCGCCAAGCGACACGAGCTACCCTTTCAGATTGTCGGTAACCGTGGACTTTTCCAGCAAGAAGAGGTCGCGGCGCTTTTGGCGGTCCTTCGCGTTATTAAAGACCCAGAGGACAACATAGCGTGGTTTAAGGTTTTATCCATACCAAGCTTTGGGCTAACGGCACGAGAGGTTTTAGATTTTTTAAACAAAGCTAGCAGGGATCACAAGGCAATGTCCGATGTTCTTGAGGAGGCGAAGTTTCCGGGATTGAAGATAATCAAATCTCTAACGCGCGACGCGCTGACCGTTGCGCCGTCCCATCTGCTCTTTGACTTCGTGCAAAAAAGCGGCTATGTCGAAAAGCTTTCTGAAATTTCGAGTGTGGAGAATCAACTCAAGGTCGAAAATATTTCTTTGTTTTTTCAAAAAATCCAGCAGTTCGAGTCGCGAATCAGAGAACCGAATATCCCCGAACTTGTCGATTGGCTCGATATGCTAATCGAGGCGGGCGAGTCTCCAGCCCAGGCCGTTATCGAGGATGTCGACACTATAAACCTTATGACGGTACACGCGGCTAAGGGTCTGGAGTTCCCGGTAGTATTCTTGGTTTCTTTGACATCAGACCGTTTTCCAACGAGGCGCCGGTCAGCTTCTATTGAATTACCGCAACACTTTATAAAGGAATTGCGGTTCGCGAGAGCTGGGGATAAATCCTCACCCGAGGATTTGGCAAAATCCGGTCACATTGAGGAGGAGAGGCGGTTATTTTATGTGGGAGCGACACGGGCTTCAGAGCAGCTGTTTTTGTCGTTTGCACAAAACTATGGAGGTTTGCGGGAGAAGCGTCCTTCACAGTTTATTCATGAGTTAGGTCTGGAAGTGCCCGAGAGGCCGGACGGGCTGACCACCCCGTCCGTTATTGAGGTGAAGAAGAAAATTAGGAGGGCAGACCTTAAGGCACAAATTCCCTCCAAGCTTTCTTATTCTCAGCTGGAGGATTACAAAACCTGTCCTTGGAAGTACCGCTACGCTTACATACTTAAGATCCCTGCTCCTCCCACACCGCCTATGAGCTTTGGAATCTCGGTGCACGAGACTCTTCGAGAGTTTGAGGTGAGGAAACTGCGCGGCGAGCGTGTTTCACTTGCAGAGCTTTCAAGGATATATCAGGAACACTTCTTGTCCGAAGGATACCGCGATAAAAAGGAGAGGCAAACCTATTTTCGGTATGGGGAGCGAATGCTTAAGAATTTTTACGATAAGGATCGAAAGAAACTTCTACCACCTTTTATGGTTGAGAGAAGATTTGAGATAAAACTTGGTGGAAAAACGTTAACCGGTAGAATCGACAGGATTGGAAAAGACAAGGAAGGTAATTTTGAACTTATCGATTTCAAAACCGGGGAGGTAGGCAACCGTGACCTCGCGGAACTTAAGAAGCGGGCAAAGCGGGACGATCAACTTTTGCTCTACACCGTAGCCGCGCGCCAAGCTCTGGGGATCGACCCCAAGTCCGTTGCTATTTTCTACCTTGATACGGGGGAGAAGGTGGAGGTCGAACTCGACCGGCAGGAGATCAAAAAACGAAAAGCGGATATTGAGGAGAGGATAAAAGACATTCACGCCGGGAAGTTCAAGGCCACCCCTGGACCACAGTGCGTCCGGTGCCCTTTTAGCCCTATCTGCTCGTTCTCCGAGGCCGGCCGCTATAGATAGAAACACGGAAACCCGGCCGCGTCAAATGGGAACTACGTGAGTAGTTTACCGAGATTGAAAATTAATTTGGTCGGCCAGCCGAAGTATCTCACCAAGGGCCTTGGGTACTCCACCTCCCGCCCCCCAAATTTCCTTTTAAATAAGGTGAACCCGCCCCAGCGTTTGGTCAGCTTGGGGTATCTGGGGTCGTGGATTCCCGCGAGGTCGTGGTATTTGGCCCCTCTCTTCTTTTTAAGGTAGAGGATGGTTTCCCACAAAAGAAGGTAAGGCGCGAACAGACGTTGACCCTCCGCGGAGGAAGCGGAGTGGGTTCCGTCCCACAGCAGCGTCAACGCCCCGGCGACGGGGTTTTTTGATCCAGATTGGACGAGGAAAAGTGTAGTGTCCTTGCCGAACGCCTTCGCTTTTTCCCTAAGCTGGGGCAGGCTGGGAGTCCAGAACCGTCGGCGTTTGCCGGTTTCCTTGAGAAGGTCGTGGAAGTTTATAAGCGCTTGGTCAAAATCCTCGTCGGTGGTTCGGTAGATATTTACCTTTAACCCCATGTCGCGCGCTTTGCGCACGCTTTGCCTGACGTCCTGGGATAAATTTGCCCATAACTCGTCTTCGCTTTTGGTTAGGTCTACGAATATTGTCTTGGTAGGAAGATTGGGGGTTGGGTCGGGCTCGAAACCGGGTAGCCGGGTAACTGGGTAACCGGGGGACTGGTAAGGCGGTTCGAGTTTTACCAGGAACGCTCTGTTCTTTTTGGCTATTCTGTCTATCTCCTCGGCGGACGGGATTTCCGCCGGTCGCTGGATTTTAATCACCGACCCCAGAAGCGGTATTTTTCTAATGTAGACTCTGACCTCTGACCTCTGACCTCTGATCTCTTCTATTTTCCACCCTTGGGATTTTAGATACTTCGCCCAACCCAAGCTTTGTCGAAGGTCCGTGTTCATTGCTAAACTTATTCTATCTAACTGCTATGAAAATAAAGGAGGTACTGCCAGAGGAACCATGGGAGGAGTTTTTGCTTGATCAAACCCACACCCCGTTTTTGCAATCCTATGCTTGGGGGGAATTTCAGGAAAACCTTGGGCTGAGCCACCGGCGGTTTGGGATATACCAAAAGGGCAACCTTGTAGGTGTTTGCTTGGCGCTTGTCGGTTGGCGAAAGTTGGGGAGTTTTGTTTACGTCCCGCACGGTCCGGTTTTTAGCGTTCTTGAAAAAGGCAAAGCGCGAACCGTCTTTAGATATCTCAAAGATTTCTCCAGAAAGGAAAGAGTCGATTATCTAAGAGTAGAGCCCGGTTGGGATCCGAAACCCGAAATCAAAGCATTATTTTCGAAAGAAGGGTTTAAAAAGTCCAAAACGGCAACCATTCAAGCGGGGGGTAGGACCCTGCTTTTGGATCTAAGGCGCAACGAGGATGAGCTTTTGGCGGGTCTTCGAAAGACAACCCGTTACCTCGTTCGCAAGGGTAGGGAATTGGGGGTCGAAGTTGAGCGAACCTCAAATCCGAAAAAGATGGCGCAGTTCCACCGGCTCATGGAGGTAACGCATCGCAGACAAGGTTTTACGCCACACGAGAGAAAATATCTACAAGTTCAGTTTGAAACGCTGGCACCTAGGCGTATGGCGGAGCTTTCCTTGGCGCGCTACCGCGGTGACATTCTTGCTGCGGCGGTGACCTTTTCCTACGGGGATACCACTTCCTACATCCACGGGGCTTCCGTTAAAACCGACGTCCCGGCGTCCTATACTCTTTTGTGGGAAGCGATTCTTGAGGCAAAGCGCGATAAACGCTCTTACTTTGACTTTTGGGGGATTGCGCCTGAGGGAGCCGACGAGAGCCACCCTTGGTACGGGTACACCCTCTTTAAGAAGGGCTTCGGCGGGCAACCGATCGACTATATAGGAGCTTGGGATTACGCCATCTCTCCTCGCTATCTAGCGGTCTCTGCGGTTGAGAGGGTGCGGGGGCTCATCCGCGGGCTTTGATCTTCTGGTAGATGCTTTTCCACTCGTGAAACGACAGATTGCCGGGGCGGGCTTTGGGGTCTATTCCTACCTCTTCCAGTGTTTTTAGCGGAAAGCGGTTTTTAATCATCTTTCGTGGGTGGGAGAATCCCTCGTGCAAAAATTTTTCAAATTTCTTCGCCTCTTTAACGGTCGGTTCCCTCAAATCTATATGCAAAATTGTCGAGCCCACCTTAGGAGGAGGTGCAAAAGCATGCGGCTTTATAGCTCTTCCAATCCGCGCGTTCCCGAAATTTTTGACAAAATTCGAAAGATACGTGCCCTTTGGCGGCTCGGCACAGATCTTTTCGGCGACCTCTTTTTGGACCACAAATGTGATCGATTCCGGCCTCTTTTCGAGATGCAAAATCTTGTGGATAAGTGGAGATGTTATATGGTAGGGGATGGAGCCGACAATTTTAGTGACTGGAGAATAGAGAAGAGGGTTTAGTTGGAGAATATCCTCATTCAGAATCTCTACGTTCTTGAATTCTTTGAGGTTTTCTTTAAGGGTGGGGATAAGGTCGCGGTCGAACTCGACGGCGATGACTTTTTGGGCGCGCTTGGCCAGCTCTTGGGTGACCGCGCCCGTTCCCGCTCCGACCTCAAGAACCGTATCCCGCCCCCAAACTCCGGCTGCCTCGACAAGGTCACGGACGACATTGCTGTCGACGAGGAAATTCTGCCCCAAAGCTTTTTTCGCCTTAACCATATCAGTCCACGAAGGTGTAAATGTCGGTGACTCTTTTACTCCACCATTTGACTTCACCTGCGGAAAAGCCGACGTCTATCTTTTTACCCTTGACCGCTCCTCCGGTATCGGCGGCGAGGCAAGGACCGTATCCGGGTACGTAGAAAACAGATTTAGGGAGTATCACGTCCGTATCCACAGCGCATAAGCCCCAGCGGACCGGTTCGTCGGTAAGGCGGGTTTTTCCAGAACACCCCGGACAATTACCGTCGTAGGAGGAAGCGATAAAACCACTCCTCATGCAGTTGTAGCGAAAGTTCGTGGTTTTTCCGTTTGGGAGGGTTTCCGAGGCCACCCTTGGGTAATTCAATTTAGTCCCTTCGCAGGGTTGCTTTGAGGATAGGACCTTTGGTTCAAGAGTCTTGGTTTGGGGTGCGGAAAGCACCGCCCGATAGGTCGTCAACGCCAAGAGGACGATAAGCGTGGAGTGGACCAGCGAGAACGCCAGTTTTTCCTTTTTGTCTCTTGAGAAACCCTCCACTCTAGACGACCTCCTCCTTTGGGAGATGAAACACAAAATGCTCCTCGCCAATTTCGGCAAGGAAGCGGGAGGGGACGCTCGAGGTGCGGGAACCAAAAAGGAGTCTATCCTGCGCAAAGCAAAGATTAAGCTCCTGTTTAGCTCGTGTCATACCGACATAGCAGAGACGCCTCTCCTCCTCAAGCTCATCTGCGCTACCCGTCGAACGAGAGTGCGGGAGAAGACCTTCCTCCATTCCGGCGATAAAGACAAGCGGGAATTCCAAACCCTTGGCAGAATGGAGAGTCATAAGGGTGACCATATCCAACGTTTTTCTCCCGGCACCCCTTGGTAAGCGATCCGTCGGCTGCACGAGAGAGACGTGCTCCAAAAATTGGAGGAGCGTTTCAAAAGGTACTGCTACGGAGCGAAGCTCCTTTACGTTTTCTATACGGGATTCTCCCTCCGCCGTCCCGTCCTCCAAGCGATCTAGATATCCCGTCTTCTCAAGGACTATATCCAAAATCTCAATCGGCCGGCGAGTCGTGAGGTTTTTTAGGTCAAGCTTAAGAAAATTTATAAACCTTCTCTTGCCTAACTTCTCTGCTCTAGTTCTGCTCACCTTATCTTGAGGGTTTTGGACAAGCCTTAGGTAACTTAGGACGTCTTTTACCTCGCGCCTCTCGTAGAACTTTGTTCCTCCGACAAGTACGTAGGGGATGCCGAAGCGCATAAAAGCTTCCTCCAAAACCCTCGATTGTGCGTTGGTTCGATATAGAACTCCGAAATCAGAAAATCTTTCCGCTTTTGCGGAGGACAAGGCCGTTTTTATTTGGGTGCCTATATAGTACGCCTCGTCGAGTTCGTTTTGCGCCGCATACAGGAGAACGGGCACGCCGTCTTCATTTTGCGTCCAGAGGTCTATCGGTATGTGGGTCGTGTTGTGTTCGATAAGGGATTTTGCCGCGGAAAGGATCCTTTTGGTCGAACGGTAGTTTTGTGCGAGTCTGAAAATCTGGGCGTTGGGATAGTCATTTTCAAAGCGTAGGATATTTCTAAAATCGGCCCCGCGCCAAGAGTAAATGGCTTGGGACATATCTCCAACCACGGTTAGGTTTTGGTGGGTTTTAGAAAGCGTTTGAATGAAGGCGTATTGGGCGCGGTTTGTATCTTGATACTCGTCAACAAGTATGTGCTTGAAGCGGGATCGAAACTTTTCTCTAACGTGGGTAACGCTTTCAAGAAGTCTTACAGCCTCAACCAAGAGATCGTCAAAATCAAGGGCGTTGGCGCGTTTTAGCTCTTTTTGATACTTATCAAAAACCTCAGACACGGTTTCTTGAAAGTAACCCTGAGCTAGCGTCTCGTACTCCTGGGGATCTATAAGCTCCTGCTTGGCGCTTGATATGGCCCCCAAAACCGCCGATGGAGAGAACTGTCTTCCTGATATTTTCAGATCTTTAAGTATACTTTTAATTGCGGTCTTTTGATCGTTCTCGTCGTAGATTACAAAGGATTTTGGTACGCCTATAAAAGTTCCGTCTTCTCTAAGAATTCTCGCGCAAACCGAATGAAACGTCCCAATCCAAAGCCCCTCGACCCTTCTTTTTATAAGCCCCTCAACCCTATCTTTCATCTCATCAGCAGCTTTGTTGGTGAAGGTCACGGCCAAAATTTTTTCCGGGGCGAGCCCACGCTCTTTAATAAGATAAGCGATCTTGTGGGTCAGAACCTTAGTCTTTCCGGAACCCGGCCCGGCGACAACAAGGGAAGGTCCGTCTGTGTAGACTGCTGCTTCCTTTTGTTGCGGGTTTAAATCTTCGATAAATTTATCCATCTTCTTATGGCCGGACGAACGTTTCTTCGCCGATTTTATCACCTTTTTTTGGCTTGTTTGATTTGATATTGTTTTAAGTGTATGGCTGTCAAACTTCTAGATTTTTGGGCCCCGTGGTGTCCCCCTTGCAAGATAATGGATCCTGTGCTTGAGAATCTTGAGAAAGAACTAAAAGGAAAGATCGAGTTTGTCAAGCATAACGTGGATGAGGAGATGGAACTCACCCAAAAATACGCGGTTATGTCCATCCCCACTTATGTTATTGAGAAGGACGATAAAGAGGTTGCCAGAACCTCAGGGGCTCGGTCAAAGGAAGAGTTCAAGAGTTGGATAGAAAAGAACCTATGACAAAGGTTGCTATAAACGGATTCGGAAGAATAGGCCGTGCGTTTTTCAAGATTGCCTTTGAACGTCCGGAGCTTAAATTTGTAGCCATAAATGATCTAGGAGACCCGGAAAACCTCGCATACCTCCTTCGCTACGATACCGTCTACGGTCGTTGGGGGCATGAGGTCAAGGTTTCCGATGGGTTTTTGACCGTTGGGGGGAAGAAAATCAAACTCCTCTCAGAGAAAGATCCTGCGGCGCTTTCTTGGGAGCAGATGGGCATCGACGTGGTTGTCGAGTCGACTGGAGTATTTACCCACACCAAGGACGCTTCAAAGCACTTAAAAGCAGGTGCCAAACGCGTCGTGATTACCGCTCCCGCAAAAGGGGACGCGCCCTACACCCTAATTGGGGCAAACGACGACATGTTCAAGGAGGGCTTACCGGATATAACGTGCAATGCCTCTTGCACGACGAACGCCGCCGTACCGGTTGCTGCGGTTATGATGGAAAACCCGGGGGTTGTTAAAGCCATGTTGAACACCGTCCATGGCTACACCGCCACCCAGAATTTGGTCGACGGGCCGGCGAAGAAAGACGTGAGACGAGGGCGGGCAGCGGCGCAAAACATCGTCCCTTCAACGACTGGCGCCGCCGAGTCTGTGGCGCGGTCGCTTAAGGGGATGGAGGGAATTTTCGACGGCATTGCCCTTCGCGTGCCGGTGGCCGTGGGGTCCATTGTGGACTTTACCTTTTTGTCTAAACGCAAGACGGGGGTCAAGGAGATAAACGATATCTTCAAGAAGGCCGCGAGGTCGCCGCGTTGGAAGGGAGTTTTGGCCGTGACCGAGGAACCACTCGTTTCCTCGGACATAATCGGTGAGCCCTACGGCTCTATAGTGGACCTTTCGATGACCCGAGTGGTCGGAGATGATTTGGTCAAGGTTCTCTCTTGGTACGATAACGAGTGGGGCTACGCCTCGACCCTGGTGGAGCACGTCGTGAGGGTTGGGAAACTCATCTCGAAGTAGCCTTACCGCTCGGATCCGCTCTTCTTGTGTTCAATTCTTTCCCCTCGCTTTAGCTTCTGGTCGCTGCTGTCTGAAACGACGGCGCTTTCAGACCCACGCAGCTAAAGAAAAGTGACCACTGCGTCAAGCGAACCCTCGCCTTCGCCTTAAGCGGGTTCCTCAAAAGCACTTCCCCTGCGCGTGTCAGGATGATTATCTCCCAAGCTGTGGGTAACCGCCGCCGTAGAGTTCAAAAACCCGCGATAGCTGATCAATAATCCACGGTCCCGCAAAGTATATAACTACTCCCACCAAAAGAATAAGCATTATCTGGACGATGAGGTTCTCCTTAAATGGATTAAACACACCATCATTCTAGCGAAATTGGAGCTATCCAACACCATTATCCGATTGGCTTTTGGGAATTTTGGAGTGTTACGATAACTTTTGGAATGCGGAAGGTGGAGGTTGAGGAGCAAAAGACCAAGGGTTTAAAGAAATTTTCTTTCAAGAAGATCGGCTTGATCGCGCTTTTCGTGGTTGGTACGGTCGCGGCTTTTGGGGTTGGTTACGCCGCATCGCTTCTGTGGGAGAGAGTGGTAACCCTGTCTTTTGAGGAAACTCCAAAAATCTCTTATGAAGGCTGGCAGGTCTACAAAAATGAGACGTACGGGCTCGGCCTTAGATATCCGATCGATTGGGAGGTGCAGGAGGTGGATTCTGGATTTGTGGTCTTTAGACCCAAGGTTGAGGAGGGAAGTACACCACCTAAGGAATACGTCGATCTCAAGGTATCATCAAATGAGAACCGCGGGGTAACGGCTTGCGAGGCAGACCAATCATCCTGTAGTTTCCATACCAATGGAATTTTTGGAGAGCGCATCAGCACCCCCGAGGCTGAGATTATCTTTTTCTCTCAAGGGGAAAACGACTTTACACTCTCGCTTTTTAAGTACGGTGAAGCAGATTTCCTGGAGATTTTTGAGGCGATGGGGGATAGTCTTAGGTTTGTGACTTTGGCGACTGAGGGGACGCAAGATGGTCAAAACGATTAAGGGAGTAAAACCTAAGGGAAAGCGAGTCGTTCTGCGAGCCGACTTAGACGTCCCCCTCCGTCAAGCTCAGGTCAAGCTCGAGGTGGGAGAGGACTACCGCCTCAAGGCTTTTCTTCCGACTCTCAAGCTACTTTTGAACGGTGGCGCTAAGGTTTTAATCACTGGCCACTTGGGACGCCCGGAAGGAAAAGTGGACCCAGAACTCTCCTTAAAGCCGGTCGCGGATTGGTTTTCTAGTAAGCTAGGCAGGGAAGTCAAATTTCTCTCTAACTACTCTCTACTCTCTAGTAACTATTCTCTCGCGATGCTCGAAAACCTTCGCTTTTGGCCCGGCGAGGAAAAAAACCCTTCGTCAAGCTCAGGGCAAGCTTTCGCGAAGAAGCTGGCGAGTTTAGGGGATATCTACGTAAACGAGGCTTTCGCGGCTTCGCACAGACCCCACGCCTCCATATCTGCTCTGCCTAAACTTCTCCCTTCTTTTGCCGGTTTGAGGTTGGGGGAGGAGGTCGCGCACCTTTCGGGTGTGGTCAAAAATCCCGAGCGTCCCTTAGTTTTTATTCTGGGGGGTGCCAAAACCGAGACCAAAGCTCCTTTGGTCGCCGCCTTTGCCAAGGTCGCCGACAAGGTTCTTTTGGGAGGGTTGTTGATGTTTAGGCAGGATTTGGAGGGTGTGGAAGGTGTGGTTTTTCCCACCGACGCCGTGGACGCTTATGACATAGGACCAAAATCGATCAAGCTTTTTCTTTCGGAGGCGAAAAAAGCGAAAACGCTAGTGTGGAACGGACCGTTGGGCAAGTGGGAGGACAAGCGCTATGAGTTTGCGACACGGGCCTTGGCGGAGGCTCTTGCGGCTCATCCGGGGAAAACCGTCATCGGCGGGGGCGATACAATCGCCGCCCTATCCGCTTTTGACCTTTTAGGTGAGATGGACTATGTCTCCCTTGGCGGGGGAGCGATGCTTGAGTTTTTGGCGGGCAAAAAACTCCCCGGGCTTGAAGCGCTGGGTTACTACGCGTAAGAAACTCTAAAGCTGCTACCGTTATCTTTTGCGTTGAGGTATCATTATTAAGCTGATGGCAAAGATATTAAAGCCTGCTCGTATGGAACGCTGTACGGGATGCGGCCTCTGTGAGCTTGTCGCCTCAAGAATAGCTAAAGAGAAGCACTCCTACAGCGACTCTTTTGTTCAGATTAGAAAAACCGCCTCCGGACAACCCTTTTTTAAGGCGGTTGTGGACTACGGCCAAAAAACCGATTACCCCGAGGTTCGAGACGTCTGTCCCGAGAATTGTTTTGACATTGTCGAGGAGTAAACCCCATGTCGCAAGCTTCGCCCACCTTTCTCCATATTGACCTATCTAACCAGAAATCGGAGGTGGTATCCTACGAGGAGCTTATCCCGCGCGTTGGAGGTTTGGGGTGGGCTCTTTCGCTTTTTGAGAAGTTCTACAACCAGGACGCAGGGGAGGAAGGTCTACCGATAATTTTTGCACTCGGCCCTTTGAGCGCCGTTTTCCCCGGTGTCTCAAGAGTGGTCGCGGTCTTTAGGTCGCCCCAAACCTTGGGGCTTGCAACCTCCTTAGGCGGGGGACAACTAGCGCGGTTTTTGCGCTTCGCAGGTTACCAAGGGTTGGTAATAACTGGCAAAGCATCCTCTCCTACGTTTGTCGGTGTGGACGACGGTCAGATTGACTTTAAAGACAGCTCGCACCTTAAGGGGCTTCCCACTCCAAAAGTATTTGAACGTATACACTTGATGGAAGGCGCGCCCTCCAAGCGAAGCGTCGTTGCGACGGGACCAGCGACTGAAGCCGGGTTTGGCTTTAGCCCTCTTTATATAGACGAGTTTTTCTCCTTTGCCCGTGATGGTTTGGGGAGCGCATTTTTTGCGAAAAATCTAAAGGGTCTCGCCGTTTCGGGATCGAAGTCCGAAGACATAGCGAACCCGAGACGTTACGGCGAGGTTTTTCGCGAGTTAATCAAGAGGTCTAGCGGTTTTAAGGAACTATCCGCTTTCGGAACCCTTAAAAACATTGCGGTTGAAAAGAAGATTTCGGGAGTTCCTTTTAAGAATCTCGCCGAGGTTGGACTGCCGACGGATGAACTCTTGCCCAAGAGTTTCCAAGACGAGATGCCTGATAAAAAAATCTCGAGTGCGTCCTGCCCTGTGGGAGACGTACGCGTTTTCAAATGGGAAAAAAGGTACGTTCCTTACGATTTTGAAAGCGTGGTGTCTCTGGGACCTCTTCTTGGCCTAGTGGAACCGTCCTCCGTCGCCCGCCTCATCGTCAAGGCTTACGATTTGGGTTTCGATCCGACCTCCTTGGGTGTAATTTTGGCCTATCTTACTGAAGAGGAGAAGTTGAACTTCGGAGATCTGGATTCCTACGAAACCCTGATTGACGCCCTCTACTTTGCTCGTGAGAACTGGAGTAAGGACCTAAAGCAGGGCGCACCGCAAAAAGACAATTCCCTAACCTTGGGGGGAATAGAGTTTCTGCCTTACTTCAACGGATACGCATCTTTAGCCTCTCAAATACTTCGCCTCGGCGCAACAACCGAAGAAAACAGAGGGTACATTTTGGACCTTGACCTTTTGGAGGGAGAGGTTAACGTGGATCAGGCGGTTTCGCTTATGGTTTCGGCTGAAGAGAAAAAGACGCTTTCCGAGCTCTTGGTGGGTAACGGTCACTTGGCCAGTGTATTTGAAGACCCAGCGGTATCCTTCGCCGCTCTTGACGCGTTGGGGTATTCTTTCAAACACGAGTTTCTGGTTAAGGAGGCGGCGGAGGTTTTCCGCCAGAAGCTTTCCTTGCAAAAGCTTTTAGGATTTAATCCTTTAAGTGTTAGAATCCCAAGGAGGTTTTTTGAGGTTCCTTCCCCTCAGGGTTTTCTGAAAGAAGAGAAGTTAAAGGGGATTGTAGAGGTTTATAAAAATGAGGTATTTGAGACGGCAGGTTGATCTTGACAGGTTTAAAGATAAAAGTAGAAGGAAAAGAAAGCGTCGATTGCTTATCGCCCTCGGCGCTTTGGTTTTCGTCTCGATCGTTGTCGGAAGCCTTATCGCCTTCAAAGGTGAGGCAATCCGCGCTTTGTTCGCCCCCATATCGTTCGTCGCTCGCCTGGTTAATCCAGTAGAACTCAAGGAGCACGACGGTCGGGTGAATGTTTTGGTTTTAGGGCTCGATACCCGCGGCAACGGGGGGCTCATGAACACCGATACCATTCTCGTCGGCTCACTTTCCAAAGCCGAGGGTAAGCCGGTTCTTGTATCTATCCCGCGCGACTTTTGGGTCAATCTCTCACCCTTTGGTTGGGGGAGAATAAACGCCGCTTACAGTCGCGGTGGAACTCAAAAGGACGGGACTTTTAACGAAGAGCAGGGCGTGGAGTTTGCTTTGGCCAAGGTTAAGGAGGTTTTGGGTATCGAGATCCCCTATTATGCTGTCGTCGATTTTGAGGGTTTTATAGAGATTATAGACACTCTCGGCGGGGTAGAGATTTGTGTGGATCAAGCGTTTGACGATTACGCTTACCCGGTGCCGGGCAGAGAAACCGCCCTTCCTATCTCGTCGCGCTATGAGCATCTCCATTTTGACGCCGGTTGCCAACAGATGGACGGGGAGCTGGCTTTGAAGTTCGCTCGCTCACGAAGCGGGACAAACGGGGAGGGGAATGACTTTGCTCGAGTTCGACGGCAACAGAAAACCATCCTCGCCGTAAAAGATGCAATATTCTCCGCGGATCTCCTGTTCAAACCCGCTCAACTTGCGAAGCTCTATGGGCAGCTGTCAGAGACCATCAAAACAAACGCAACTTTAGGCGAAGTTGAGCAAGCGCTTGAGCTGGCCGGAAGGTTTGAGGATCTATCCACAGTTAATACTTTGATTCTTGATCCCGAGTCTGGTCTGGTTTACCACCCGACAAATACACAAGCTTACGGCGGAGCCTACGTCTTGGTTCCACAAGGTGGTAATTTTGAAAAGATTCACGCGGCGGTTCGTGAGCTTTTCTACGGCGGAGAGCAAAGGTGATTTTTGTCTTTCACGGTGAAAATCAACCCGCACTTAGGGAGGAATTGCTAAAGATGAAAAAGGGGTACGACGAGTCTCGCTATGTCAGCGATGATCTGAAGAGCCTGCCATCCTACCTTAAATCCCCCTTGCTCCTCGGCAAGAGGGAGCTTGTTGTGGTTGAAGACCCGGACTTTCGTGAAGTAAGACCCCTTTTGAAATTGCCAAAGGTTGATAAAGATGTTTTGCTTCTTTTTCCGAGAGAGCTAAAGGCGGGGGAGCTCAAACGTTTCAAAGGTGCAGCTGTCAAAAGATTTCCTCAAGCGGTGCCTAAGACTGTCTTCCCATTTCTTGACGCGCTGGCCGGCAGGAAAAAGGAAAAAGCCCTTCTTGAGGCCCGGCGGCTCATAAGAGGGGGAGCCGACGTCGACTACCTCCTTAAGATGATCTCGTGGCAGTTTAGAAATCTTCTCCGCGTAAAAGACGGCTTTGCCGAAGGTATAAACCCTTACGTTGCTATTGCTAAAAAACTTAAAAGGTTCACTAAATATTGGGAGACGGAGGAGCTCAAGAGGATCTTCTCGCATGTTCTTAAAGAGGATCTTAGATTAAAAAAAGGGAAAAAGACTCCTTTGGATTTTTTGATAAACGAGATACTTAAATAGTCTTAGTTCCCAAGCACCCCAACGTCAAGATGCGGGTCTACGGTCTGAACGGTCTTTGCGCTAAAGTCGACACGCTCAAGCACGCTTTCCTTTTCGAACAAAAACCACCCCACCCACAAAACGGCGGTCAGAAATGCAAGTGCTATAGCTAGAGCCAACCCCTTAGTCATGGAATATAAGGCGCCCTCCCTTGGATGGTTGCGTCCCAAAGACTTTGACCTTGGTCCTCCCGCAAGTTAGTCCTAATGTTCTGGATGTTGAGCAATCGATCGCGCTCGAGTTCCTCAAGAAGTACAACCAGGTTCTTCGTCGGTACGGACGAGGACATATTAAAGTCCAGAAAATCGCCGCCGTCCCTTGGGTCGGTATCAAAGGTTACGGCCGTTAGAGTAGCGCCCGATTGTCCCGCATCCTTAGATAGCTCAGTTATAAGAGTGGACTGTGAGGTACCTTTCGGGATTTCCGACTCGAGTCTGTCGAGTTGGCTGGATACGGAGGCGAAGTTTACCGTCGCTTGGTCAATTGCTATTATCTTTTGCGTTAAGGTAGCGCTGTAGGAACTGCCCGACTTAAGTTGGCCGTAGGCTGAAATTGTTGAGGAGGCGAGGGGGCGAATAACCAAAAGTCCGAAAAACAGGACGGTCGCGAGCGTCAAAACTCCAAAGGTATAGCTTGATCTCTCAGGTTCCAGCAGGTAGGGCCTAACCTTTGTGGTGTAGTAATAATATCCAATCATTGCAAAAGCTCTCCTTTCTCAAGAATCAGCTCCATGGTGAAGATAAATTTACCCTCTGCGTCGAGTCCGCCTGTCAGGATTGCAGCCTCCGCAACCGCCTCGTCTTCCAAGATGTTAGCTACAAAGGAGGCAAAATCCCCACCTTTTGAGGTCTGGGCTGAAAGCTCGAGTTTAGTCCCCTCCAAAGAGATTCCGGTCAGGATAACCCCTTGGGGGGTAAGATTTTCCAAGGTTCTTATGGCGCATGAGTGGCACAGCTCAAGCTTCGATCTCGATATAAGCTCGAGGCGTTTTTGCATATCCAGGAAGGTATTTTCAAACTCTTCGGTCTGGGCTAGCACCGCCTCCTTTTCTTGTACGGTGGTCGCGAGGCTGCGAAGGTCTAACTCGAGTTTTACTCTAAAAGCGAGTATCCCGAAAAAAATAAGCTGGAGAGCGATGATGAGGGGTATACCCAGCCCCCTCGCCCAGAAGAGAACAGCTGCGCTCCTGCCGCTTGGGGGGGCTTTTGGAAGAAGCTCGATTGCCTGCCCGGTGGGTGCTGGGGCTTTTTGCTGCATTGATTTGTACCTCAAGAAGCTTCCTTCGCTAGTCTGCTTTTAAGGCGAGCGGCTTTTTGGGCTGAAAAAATATTTCTCTTGACCGCCTTATCTATCTTTTTGTAGAGGGTTGGCAAGGTCTTTTTGGTTACAGACTTCTTGAGCAGACCTTTGAGCTCCTCTTTTATTTCTTGGTTTTCGGCTGCGCGCTTGCGGCTTTTTCTTAAATTTTTGGAAGCACTTTTCGTGTGTGGCATCCTCCCTGTATGTTAGCATTTTACCGTATGTTTATCTTCAGAAAACTTAGGGAATTTCTATACGCTAGGCAGGTTGATATTTTATCAGCTGCGGTAATAATTTCGGTTTCTATTCTTATTTCTCGGGTTCTCGGGCTTGTGCGTGATCGCGTGTTGGCTGGATATTTCCACGGGGCGGAAATCTCCCTTTACTTCGCCGCGGATCGTTTCCCAAATACCCTTTTTGAAATTCTGGTTTTGGGGGCGCTGTCCGCCGCTTTCATCCCCACCTTCATATCCTATATATCCGAAAAGAAAGACAAGGAGGCGTGGAAGGTCACGGGAATAGTACTAAACTTGGCGCTTGTTCTTTTTGCGGCGCTCGGGGTTTTGATTTTTGTTTTTGCTAAACCCTTGTATTCCGCCGTTGCGGCGGGGTTTTCTGCGGCAGAGATAGACCAGGTGGTTCAGTTGACCAGGCTTTTTCTCCTGGCGCAGGGATTTTTCGTTCTTTCCTTTTTCCTAACAGGAGCGCTAAAAGCCTACCAGCGCTTTTTGATCCCGGCGGCGGCGCCCATTCTCTATAACCTAGGAACCATAGCGGGGACGGTTCTTTTTGCCCGCAACATTGGCGTTATGGCGCCCGTCTTGGGTTCGGTCGTAGGGGCGTTTCTTCATTTCGCGGTCCAACTTCCTCTCTCCTGGCAGCTTGGCTTTCGTCCTACCCTCTCCTTGGATTTTCGTCACCCCGGGGTGAAAAGAATAGCCCGTCTGGCCGCGCCGAGGATTTTAGAGCTCGGGTTTTTGCAGCTTCTTAAAGCGTCCGAGCTCTTTTTTGCCTCGCTTATCTCAACAGCCTCTTACGCCTATTTCACCTTCGCTCAGCACTTGGAGATGATCCCGGTATCGCTTTTCGGCCTCGCCTTGGCGGATGCGGCTCTTCCCGCCCTCTCCTATCAAAACGGAAAAAGGAAAAAATTTGAGGAGACTTTCTTTTCGGTTTTTCGGCAAATCATCTTTCTAACTCTTCCTATGGCCGCCGCGTTTGCGGTTCTTAGAATTCCTTTGGTGCGACTTGCCTTCGGTGCGGCGCGCTTTACCTGGGAATCGACCGTTATCACCGGTTATACGCTCTCTATGTTTGCGTTGGGGATAGTGGGGCAGGCTTTGACTTTGTACTTTGTAAGAGCTTTTTACGCGCTTCACAATACGGCAATACCCGTCGCAACCGGCGTCGCGGCGGCGTTAATGAACATTGCGCTCGCCGCGTATTTTGTCCTGGTTTTGGAGTTACCCATTTGGGGAGTGGCTTTGGCTTTTGCTATTTCGGCGCTTGTTCAGGCCGCGGTTCTAGGAGTTTTTTTGATGAGAAAAGCGGAACTTCCGTTTGGCAAGTTTGTGATTCCGGCTCTTAAGGTCGGGACGGCGACTTTCGGTGCGGGATCGGTTATGTACGTCCTTCTTAAGGTCTTGGACCGCTCCGCCTGGGATAAGAAGGTTTCTTTCTTGGGAAAGTTGGCGCTTCCCGAACCCTGGCCGGCTTTTGTTTTGGATACCCGCTATACCGCCAACCTTATTATCTTAACGGCGGTCGTCGGGACCGTTGGGGCTTTGGTTTATCTGGGTCTTTGCCGGCTTTTGCGGGTTGAGGAGATTAAGATGATTCCGCAGATTTGGCGAAAACTTCCCCGCCTCGGCCGGGCGCGTGTTGTCGCCGGTGGGATAGAGGATGGACATTAGTAGAATTAGAAACTTTGCCCTCGTCGCTCACATCGATCATGGGAAATCCACACTGGCGGACCGTCTGATGGAGCGAGCTGGTCTTCTTCCTACCACCAAAGCCGAAACTCCGAGGATTGACAGTATGGAGCTTGAGACCGAGCGCGGAGTGACTATTAAACTCAAGGCCGTCCGCCTTCCCTGTACCCTAAGCGCTAAAACCTACACCCTAAATATGCTCGATACCCCTGGTCACGTGGATTTTTCCTACGAGGTTTCCCGATCCCTCGCCGCGTGCGAGGGGGTTTTGCTTCTTGTTGACGCTACCCAAGGTATTCAAGCCCAAACCCTCTCGCACCTTGAGAAGGCGAGGGAACTGGAGCTCGCGGTTGTTGGCGTTATAAACAAAATAGACGCGCCCGCCGCCCGAGTTCAGGAGGTCGAGGAGGAGATGAAACAACTGGGGATTAGAGGCGAAATTCTAAAAATCTCAGCGCTTGAGGGGTGGGGGATTGAGGGGGTTTTTGGTGCGGTTGTAGAGAGGATACCTGCTCCTCGTGGTGAGCCTGTCGAACCATTCAAAGCTTTGGTTTTCGATTCTACCTTCGATCCTCATTTGGGAACGATAGCGTACGTGCGCGTCGTTGATGGGAATTTAGAGAACAGAGAACAGAGATCAGAGAACAGAGTGAAATTTTTGGGTACGCGAGCACAGGCCGATGTCAAAGAACTGGGATTTTTTGCTCCGGAGCGAAAGTCAGCCGAAAGCATATCCGCTGGCGAAGTCGGTTATATCGCCACCGGTTTGCGGGACCCGCAGGACGTGCGGGTCGGCGACACGGTTGTCCTAGTTTCCCAGTTATCTAGTTTCCCGGTTACCCAGTTGCCCGGCTACCGTCCGCCACAATCTTATGTGTTTGCCTCCTTCTTTGCCCGAAACGCGCGGTTTGACGAGTTTAAGAGGGCTCTTGAAACTCTATATCTTGAGGAACCGTCGATAACGGTTTCGGAAGTCTCAACCGCGGTGTTTGGACGTGGTTTTAGAATTGGATTCTTAGGAACGTTTCATTTGGAGATTGTTGGTGAGAGGTTGAAAAGAGAGTTTGGGCTTGATCTCATAGTTACCAAGCCGACCGTGAACTTAACTAGTTTGGATCAAGAACCCTGGATAAAAGCAGAGATTCTCACTCCGCCGGAGTATCTCTCGGGCGTAACCAAGCTTGTCAACGCCTACCGCGGAATTTTAGGAGAAACCGCGACGCTGGGTAGCCGCTTAAAGGTTGCCGTAGAGCTCCCCTTGATGGAATTCATTCGCGGGTTTTACGACGCCTTAAAAGGTATTTCCCAAGGTTACGCCTCGTTGTCTTGGGAGTTTCTAGAAAACCGTCTGGCCGAGTTGGTAGAGCTTAAGATTCTGGTTCACGGTGGGGAAGCGGAGGGTTTGTCCGAGGTGGTCACAAAAGACCAGGCGCTGAGAATGGGTAGGGAAAAGCTCAAAAAATTGAAAAAAATCCTGCCGAGAAAACAATTCGCCTACGCCGTTCAAGCCAAGGTTGGTGGTAAGATTATAGCCCGCGAGGACATTCCCGCCCTTCGAAAAGACGTCACGGCCCCGCTTTATGGGGGAGACGTGACCCGCAAACGAAAGCTTTTGGAGAAGCAGAAAAAGGGCAAGAAGCGCTTAGGTAGGCAGGGACAGGTCGAGGTTCCACCCGAAGCGTTCTTGGTTTGACGATATTGATTTTTGTCAGACTATTTTATACACTGATAAAGTCTAAATGGCCGAACTAACCGAACGACAAATTCAAATCCTCAAAGCAATAATCGAGGAATTCATAACTGGAGCCGAGCCCGTGGGGAGCGAGGTTCTCACCGAAAAACACCAGTTCTCTTTTTCGCCCGCGACTGTTAGGAACGAGATGGCCGCGCTTCACCGGGAAGGTTTTATAGAAAAGCCCCACACCTCAGCCGGCCGCCAGCCGACCGAGCTAGGGCTTCGCTACTACATCACGACCTTGATGCAGGAGACCCCTCTGCCCGTTCTTCAGGAAGTCGCCGCCAAGCAGCGGCTTTTCCAGCACCGCCAAAGCTACAGCCGTATGCTTCGCGAGGCGGCCCTCGCCTTGGCAGAGAGCACT
>JABAOF010000117.1_pt1 | contig 148191 bp, 139 predicted proteins | sample 7062171 | NCBI WGS metagenome assembly JABAOF01 (sample SAMN14538628, study PRJNA623070) | marine sediment metagenome | biome: marine biome [ENVO:00000428]; feature: marine pelagic biome [ENVO:01000023]; material: deep marine sediment [ENVO:00002113] | place: India: Gulf of Khambhat ... | reverse complement strand
TTCTATTCGTTTTTGAGGAACGACTAAATATTCAAGTATGAAATATTTATGAACATTATCATTTTATACATCAGGCCGACGATTTTGGAATTGATTCGTTGAGCAGATAATGAATTGAATAGCAGTATATGCACCAAAAAAGCTATCATTCTTTAACTAAAGCATACAAAAAAGCCTTCATTTATTATTGAAGGCTTTGTATATTTTAAACAATAGGATTGATTAACCATTTTTGCGTTGCAATACTTTTTCAACCGCAGCAAAAATATGCGGGGCATCTAACCCATATTTCTGCAATAATTCCATGGGTGTACCACTTTCGCCAAAAGTATCTTTGGTGCCTACATATTCAATAGGAATAGGTAAATGTTTGGCAGCCACCTGTGCAATAGAATCGCCCAGGCCGCCAATAATATTGTGCTCTTCTACTGTTACGGCACATTTTGTTTTGGTAATAGATTGCAAGACTGCCGCTTCATCCAAAGGTTTAATAGTATGTATATTTATCAATTCAACACATATCCCTTTTTCTTCCAGCATTCGGCCTGCTTCAATAGCTTTCCAAACCATATGGCCACAAGCAAAAATAGAAACATCGGCACCTTCACTTAATACCTGTGCTTTACCAATCACAAAATCACTGCCATCTGCTTTGGTAAAATTGGGCCATTTGGGGCGGCCGAATCTTAAATAAACCGGCCCCTCATAATCTGCAATGGCTTTGGTTGCGGCCTTTGTCTGATTAAAATCGCAGGGTACAATCACCGTCATACCCGGCAACATTTTCATTAACCCAATATCTTCTAATATTTGGTGTGTGGCACCATCTTCACCCAGTGTTAAACCGGCATGTGATGCGCAAATTTTCACATTTTTATTACTGTAGGCTACACTCTGTCTAATCTGATCATATACCCTTCCGGTACTGAAATTGGCAAAAGTAGTAGTGTAAGGAATTTTACCGCCAATGGTTAATCCGGCTGCAATACCAATCATATTAGCTTCGGCTATACCACATTGCACAAATCGTTCCGGAAACTCTTTGATGAAAGGAGCAATTTTCATTGAGCCGGCCAAATCTGCAGTCAATACTACAATTTTATTATTGGCTTTACCTGCTTCGTAAATGCCTTCGCCAAAACCTGCTCTTGTTTCCTTTTCATTCTGTAACTGGATGTCTTTCAATTTCATCGATAAATTGTTTTACTTTATAAGCTGTAGAAAAACTCCAACAATAGCAATTTCTCTTTTAGCTTATGCTTATTTTAAAGTGGTTTGCAAGGTAAGGCAAATATGGCAAGGTGTAAAATGAAAAAATTAAGGATAATTCCGGCATGCAAATGTTATTTAAGTAGCATCAGCTAAAGAAATATCTTTTACATTGCCTGTTCTTTTCAATACACCCCAATGCTGTAATTCGCCCTTTAATGCCCGCCTGAATGAACGAAATAAAATGATGAGCATTAACCAACGATAAATAAGGCGTTGCGGAATAATCCAAAATAACTTTAACATATTTCCCTTTTCAAAAGCAAAAGCAAGCACTGCAATTAGTGCATCTACCACCAAAAAAATCAGGTAATACACAGCAATTTTGCTTCTGTTTTCTGTAAACAGGCCCAGCAACATAAACAAATCGCCCAGCGGTGAAAACAGGGGTATAATGTATTTAAATATCAGAATATCGGGTAATGCTATCCAGCCCAAACCTTTGTACCGGTTATTGAACAAGGCATCTTTGTGCTTCCAGAAAGTTTGCATCACACCGAATGTCCAACGGAAACGTTGTTTAAAAAACTCTTTCAATGTTTCGGGTGCTTCGGTTAAAGCAATGGCTTGGGCTTCATTGTCAATTACATAACCTGCTTTTAAAATACGGATGGTTAAATCGCAATCTTCAGCAAGGGTATCAGTTGTAAATCCACCTGCTTCATCAATGGCTTTTTTTCTGAATGCTCCGATGGCACCCGGCACAACGGTAATTGCGTTTGCGTAGGCAAAACCACGCCTGTCAAAATTCTGGCTGGTAATGTATTCAATGCTTTGCCATTTGGTTAACAAATTAATTGTGTTGCCCACTTTTACAGAACCGGCTACAGCGCCAACAGCAGGATTGGTAAAATGTTGCATTAATTTTTCAACTGCATCGGGCAACAATTTGGTATCTGCATCAATACAAACCACATACCTGGCATCAGATTGCGCTATGCCAAAATTCAGTGCAGAAGCTTTGCCGCCATTGGGCTTGGTAAATATTTTTACTTTTTTGTTTTGTTGAAAAGCAGCCACTACTTTTTCATAGGTGGCATCTTTACTGCCATCATCTACAAAAACAATATCAAAATCAGGATAAGTACATTTTAATAAATTTTGCAGCGAACTAACTGCATTTACTTCTTCATTATAAGCCGGTACAATAATAGATACTTTAGGGAAACTTGTAAATGTGCCCAGTGGTATTTTTTCTTTTCGCCTTTCAAGTATGGTAAGTATGGCCAAAGACAGTAAACGAATAGCACCCAGCACCATAAAGGTGAGGAATAACACGTACAATATCTGCCCAACTATAAAACCTGTTTCGGCCAGGAAATAATTAAATTGTATTAACCGATAGCCGCTTCCTTTGGGTACACGGGGCATTAAATCGGCATGTGTTTTATGCAATAAATCGGCAATGGTAGTAAAGGTATATCCCTTACTTTGAAAGTAGCGGATAATCATACCCGTTGCTTTTACGGTAGCCCTTCTATCGCCACCGGCATCATGCAATAATATGATGTTAGAACTGTCGCCATTGGCCAGGTGCTGATTGTAAATAGAAACCACTCTGTTAAAAATGGTATCGGCATTAAAATGGGGTATTTCGCCCTGTTCCCAGTCTTCCGGATCTACACTTTCCCCGACGGTAATATAGTTTCTAGTTCGGCTTAAAGCCACCGGTACCATTTCTTCATATTTTTCCGGATCGCTGTCGGCATTATAAGGTGCCCGAAACAAAATAGTACTATGCCCCGTAATACACTCTAACAAAAGCCGGGTAGCATCCATTTCAAGATAAGCTCTTTTTTTGCTTACCTCGGCCATATTGGGATGGGTGAAAGTATGGTTACCAATTTCGTGGCCTTCTCTGAATACTCTTTTTACCAATGGAATATTATTTTCAGCATTGATGCCAATCATAAAGAATGCAGCAGGTATATGGTAATAAGCCAGTGTATCTAAAATTTCAGGTGTATATTTTGCATCGGGACCATCATCATACGTTAATACCAATTTTTTATCAGATGACTGTCCGTATTTTTTTACTACATAAGTTGAAGGGAGTTTGTCATACTGTTCTTCGCTGATGAGCATTGCCGAAGAATCAATTTCGGGTGTAATATGCCCATCCGTTGGTGTGGAAAGCATATCCAATATTTCGCCCTGCCCAATAAAATCCGGCGTAGCCATTGAGGGAACATCTGTCAATGCTTTAAAATCGAAATTATGCAGCGCAGCCTTATTCATGGGCTTATTATAAAATTCCCAAACCCGGCTGTCTTCACTACCAAGACGCCAGAGCGCAGTTCCGGCCAGTCCATATTCCGTAGCAAAACGAAGGGAATTAAAATTGGTAGCTGCATCTGTAAAATACACTTCATGAATTACATTTTTATCATCATAATAACTGTAATTCAAATTATAGGTATCGTTGTTGTAATCAATGGTAGCATCACTTTCTCTTGCAGTGGCCAACGCTTCCTGATAGGTAACGGGGATGGTTTTGCCTTTTTTAGTCCAGTCGTAACCAAATGCAGCAAGGTTTAAAACTATTTTAGAAGGATCTACTTTTTTTGCCAAATCATCTACCGCAGATTCTATCCATTTTTGAGAACAGATAGGACCGGGTTTCGTACCATCATTAAACTCATCATAGGCCATTAAAAAAATATAATCATTGTACTTAGCTAATTGAGCATAATCATAATCTTCATTAAAAGGCGAAACATTTTGCGTAACCAGCAGGTTTAAATCGTGCAGGGTGGTATATAATTTTTTTTCAAAATTGGTTAATACATCATTGTTTTTTTCATTCAAATCTTCAAAATCCACATTAATACCAGCTAAATTATTTTTTACCAGAAAGCGTGCTACATCCTGAACCAGCCTGTCTGATTTAGTAGGGTCATTTAAAATCCTGTGCAGTGCCTTACCGGTAAATACCCCATTGTAATTGTTGGAAAGCATGGGCATTACCTTAACACCGGAGGTTTTGATTAATTCCAGCACCCGGGGCTCCATCACAGAAAAAAGGGTATCGGCTTTGGGATCAATGAACAGCCATTCGGGCAATACCAGGTTTAGTTTGGAAATATTTTTTTTAAGCGAAAAATAAGACTGCGCATCCCAGTTTACAAAAAAAGCAGCCCGTATACCCAAACTATCGCTAAAATCGTTGTTTTTAGATAAATTCAATACCGTATCTGCCTGGCCACAGCCCCTGCCCGCTGCCCATTTTACATTGATCATAGAACGAAAACCCCGGTATTTTTTTGCCAGATTACTTTGCCGATAGGCAGGAACATCGCCTGCAAGCACTTTTTTTACTGCCCGGCCTTCCAAAGGAATGGTAGGATTTTGTTTACTAATTACATGAACCGCAATAGAAAATATAAGTCCAAAAATGATTAGAATAAACAACAATAACCTGCCCAGCCATTTAAACCTTTGCCAGCGGGTTGTATTGGTGGTTTGAAAAACTTGTGAAGATGCACTCATAGAAAGGATATAACAACAAACCTGTTATTTAAAGTACGAAGTTCCTACTAAAACAACAAAAAAGGCCACTTCGGCAGAAGTAACCTTGCATATATAGCAAATTTTAAGGAAATATAAACGTATCAGCGTTCAAAAGTAGAATAGAAATAGGGAGTTTTGGCTTCAAATTCTGCGCTGCAGGTATCTACCATTTTATAACTTCTGGTAATGCCCAGTGCTTTTCTTTTTTCATACACTGCTTCATCATGGGTATTGCCCTGTAAAATTTTAGCAATTTGGGCATCACTAAAACCTTCTATTTTCGCTTTCCGTAATAATTCATCCGGCAAAGATTCTAAATTGTAATTACTGAGTTCTTTTTCTATTTTACATATTTCAGCTATCTGGTAAATAAACCAACGGTCAATACCGGTTGCCTGTGCAATGGTTTTAACGGTAACGCCCTGCATTAAAGCATCTTTAATTCTAAAAATTCGATCCCATTTTGGCGTTTTAATATATTCCACTATCTCATCACTCTTCATTAAGCTTTTGCCATAATAGCCCAAACCAACGGCTTCATTTTCTAAACTCTGACAAGCTTTTTGGATGGCTTCATTAAAACTACGACCAATGGCCATTACTTCACCTACACTTTTCATTTGCAAGCCCAAGGTGTCATTGGCGCCTTTAAATTTATCGAAATTCCAACGGGGTATTTTTACAATTACGTAATCTAATGCCGGCTCAAAATAGGCAGAAGTGGTTTGTGTAATTTGATTTTTGAGTTCATCTAATGTATAACCAATGGCTAATTTGGCTGCAATTTTTGCAATAGGATAACCGGTAGCTTTTGAAGCCAAAGCAGAAGATCGGCTCACTCTTGGGTTAATTTCTACCGCAATCAGTTCTTCATTTTGCGGATTAAGGGCGAACTGCACATTACAGCCACCGGCAAAATTACCAAGACTGCGCATCATTAACATAGCCTGATTGCGCATATCCTGAAAAGCAGTATCGCTGAGGGTCATGGCCGGAGCTACTGTGATGGAGTCGCCGGTATGCACCCCCATGGGGTCAACGTTTTCTACTGTACAAATAATCACTACATTATCGTTCTTATCACGTAACAATTCTAATTCATATTCCTTCCAGCCCAATACTGCTTTTTCTACCAAAACTTCGTGTATGGGCGAAGCTTTCAGGCCACGTTCTAAAGCAGCATCTAACTCATCTTTGGAATGTACAAAACTGCCGCCGGTGCCGCCGAGTGTAAATGAAGGGCGGATAACTAAGGGGAAACCAATTTGTTGTGCAAACTCTTTTCCTTCTAAAAAGCTATTGGCTACATGGCTGGGGGCTACTTTAATGCCAATTTTACCCATTAGCTGCCTGAATTTTTCGCGGTCTTCGGCTGTATCAATGGCGGCTACATCTACCCCAATTAACCGTACACCAAATTTTTCCCACACACCCAATTCTTCGGCTTCCTTGCACAAATTCAGTGCAGTTTGTCCGCCCATAGTGGGCAGTACCGCATCAATTTGGTTTTCAGATAAAATTTGCTCAATACTTTCTACCGTAAGTGGCAACAGGTACACTTTATCGGCCATCATAGGATCGGTCATAATTGTAGCGGGATTGCTGTTTATCAGCACTACTCTTATGCCCTCTTCCCTTAAACTTCGGGCAGCTTGTGAGCCGGAATAATCAAATTCGCAGGCCTGACCAATAATGATGGGACCTGAACCAATAATTAAAACAGATTGAATGGTGGTATCTTTTGGCATGGTAAAAACAAATTGCGCAAATGTAAGGGCATTTGGCCAAAGCTGTGATTTAAATTTTATTAGAAATAATATATTTTATTTTTTAATAATACAAAAATGTGCCTGTTGTGGTCTTACGTTTTTACTGCCTACAAAATAATTTGCCTCAACTGCAACAATTCACCCCAAAAATGTATTAATATCACAAACAAATAAACAGGTATGACACAGTTAACCATTGGTAAAAAAGCTCCGGCATTAAAAGGTGTTGACCAAAACGGCAACCCTATTTCGTTGAATGATTTTAAAGGTAAAAAAGTAGTGCTGTATTTTTATCCGAAAGATAATACACCGGGATGCACTGCACAAGCTTGTAATTTACGCGACCATTACACCGAACTGCTTCAAAAAGGCTATGCTGTAATTGGTATAAGTCCCGATGATGCTAAAAGCCACAAAAAATTTGAAGAAAAATTCGACTTACCCTTTCCTTTAATTGCCGATACCGACCATAGCATTGCTGAAAAATACGGTGTTTGGGGATTGAAAAAATTTATGGGAAGGGAATATATGGGCATACAACGCACTACTTTTTTAATTAATGAGTCGGGTAATATTGCAGGCATTATCGATAAGCCCGATACTAAAAACCACACGGCTCAGGTTTTAGAAGCCTGGCAGCAGTTGTAATTTATTCGTATCTGGTTGTATGCAGGTAGCAATTAAACCTTTCACGCCTGTATTTTTTAGTGTATTTTGCTTAAAAATACCGGCATGAATTATATTACTATTATTGGTTTAATAGCTGCTTTTGGCACTACTGCTTCCTTTATACCGCAGGCCATTAAAACCATTCAAACCAAAAATACTTCGGGTATATCGTTGGGTATGTATGCCTTATTTACATTTGGCACATTGTGCTGGCTGATATACGGACTGCTAAGCCACAGCTTACCGGTTACCATTGCCAATGCTATTACGCTTTTATTTTCGGCCATTATTTTGGGTTACAAAATCAAATACAAATAATGCCTATCAAACAGGTTACCTGATTCAATGCCTGTACTTATTTACAGCGTTGTGCAACGCTGTTGAGTTGAGCATGGGTCGAAGCAGGTTCGGATTTGCTACCTGCCCTGACATTGAGCAATATCAAAAAATATACTCTTCCTATTGATGATTTGTGATTACCCGTTTTACTTGCCTACATTTGAAAAAGCAAGCTAAGGAATATGACAGCAGCGAATGGATGTTGATTACTGTAAGGTGCCGGTTATTGTGTTATCATTTAAAAATAAACACATGAAATATACTTTACTCATTTTTTTTGTATTGGTACAAACCTTTGTATTTAGCCAGAAAAACTCCCAAGTACAAGACTGGCCTAACTTACAAAAATATGCGGCGGAAAATGCTTTGCTTTTGCTGCAAGAAGCGCCGGCGGGAAAAGACAGGGTAGTTTTTATGGGCAATTCCATTACCGAGTTTTGGAAAGTAAGAGACAGTGGCTTCTTTGCAACCCATCTTAATTATATTGACCGGGGTATTAGCGGACAAACCACGCCGCAAATGTTATTGCGTTTCCGGCAAGATGTGATTGATCTGCATCCGGCAGCTGTGGTTATTTTAGCCGGTATTAATGATATTGCTGAAAATACCGGACCTATTGCACTCACTACCACCATGGGCAATATTGCCTCTATGGCTGAATTGGCCCGGGTGCACCATATTCAGGTAATATTGTGTTCGGTATTACCCGCTAATCGTTTCCCCTGGCGCCCTTCTATTTATCCTGCCGATAAGGTGATTGCCCTGAATAAAATGATTGAAGCATATGCTACCTCCCATCACCTTACGTATGTTAATTTTTATACCCGAATGGTGGATGCCGATAAAGGATTGGATGCCAGGTACACTTTAGATGGCGTACACCCCACCCTAGCCGGTTACCAAGTAATGGATACATTGGTGGAAAAAGCCATTACCCATACTTTGCAGAAAAATTAACGGTTAAAAACTGCTACTCTTTATTGCCATGCAGTAAAGTTTGTACTCCCATGGTATGCCTCGCCACCATAGTAGTGCGATGCGGATGCCGGCTTATTGATTCAACAATGGCCGTTTGGGTTGTATTAATTTGGCAATCAGTCCCGTCCATCCGGTTTGATGCGATGCGCCCAATCCTTTGCCTACATCACCATGAAAATATTCATGAAACCATAAATAGTTTTTAAAATGGGTATCGTTTTGCAGCAACACATTATCGCCCAAATAAGGCCGGTGGCCATTTTGGTCGGGCAGAAACAATTCTTTTAAACGTTGCGATAATTGATCGGCTACCGCATCGAGCGAAATAAAATTACCACTACCCTTAGGGCATTCTACTTTAAAATCATCGCCATAATAAAAATGAAAGCGTTGCAAACTTTCTATAATTAAAAAATTTAATGGCATCCAAACCGGACCGCGCCAGTTGCTGTTGCCGCCATACAAACCGCTGGTAGATTCTGCAGGTGTGTATTTCACTTCAAAGCGTTTTCCGCTTACATCAAATATATAGGGATGCTGTTCATGATATTTTGAAACCGACCGAATGCCATAAGGACTTAAAAATTCGGTTTCATCGAGCATTTTTTCCAGTATCTTTTTCATTCTATGGCCACGGAGTAAAGAGAGCAGGTGTTTTTCATCGGCACTCTTATCTTGCCAGCGTGAAACCAGTGCAGCTAAATCGGGGCGGTAGTTCAAAAACCATTCTAACCGTTTGGCAAAACCAGGCAGGGCTTCTAAAGTAGCATGATCTAATACTTCCACGGCAAACAATGGAATAATTCCTACCATACTGCGCACTTTCAGTTGAATGTTTTGTCCGTCTGGCAAATGCAGTGCATCGTAAAAAAACTGATCAGTATCATCCCATAAACCATTTTGTTCATCGCCTATATTATCCATTGCTGCGGCAATGTACAGGAAGTGTTCAAAAAATTTGGTAGCCATATCTTCATACACCGGATTGTGCAATGCCAATTCCAAAGAAATACGCAACATACATAAAGAATACATGGCCATCCAGCTGGTACCATCGGCCTGTTCTATATAACCACCGGTAGGTAAAGGAGCACTCCTGTCAAAAATCCCGATATTATCCAGACCCAAAAATCCGCCCTCAAAAATGTTGTTGCCCTGTTTATCTTTTCGGTTTACCCACCAGGTAAAATTGAGCAGCAGTTTATGAAAAACAGTTTCCAAAAAAGCTATATCGCCTTTGCCATTGTTATTGCGCTGGTCAATAGTATATACCCGCCAGGTAGCCCAGACATGTACGGGCGGATTTACATCGCTGAAATTCCATTCATAAGCCGGAAACTGGCCATTCGGTTTCATGTACCATTCTTTGGTAAGCAGTTCTAATTGTTGTTTAGCAAAGCCTGAATCAATTAAAGCAAAAGGGATGGTATGAAAAGCCAAGTCCCAAGAGGCAAACCAAGGGTACTCCCATGTGTCGGGCATAGAAATAATATCAGCATTGTTTAAATGTTTCCAATCTGCATTCCGGCCTTTTAACCGTTCGGCGGGTGGCGGAGGTTCGGCCGGATCGCCATTTAACCATTGCGGAATATCGTAATAATAAAATTGTTTATTCCAAATCATTCCGGCAAGGGCCTGACGTTGTATTAATTTTTCTTCATCGTTTGTAATGGCTTGTTGCAATTCATTGTAAAAATCATTGGCTTCCTGAACCCGCTGTTTAAAAACAGCATCAAAATCCTGGAATGGCCGATTGCTTTGGTGGGCTTCCAACCGCAATTTTATGGTATAACTTTCCCCTGCTTTGATGTTGGTATTGTAATGCACTGCAGCCTTGGTTCCGGAGCCATTAATGTTTACTGCTTTTTCATTCCCTTCCACAATATAGCGGTGAATACCGTCTTTGGTAAAATGCTGTGTATTGGGCACACCATACAGCCTTTCAACATTGGTTTCGTTATCACAGAAAAGAATATCTGTTTTTTGTTCAATGTGCAGTTTATAGTTAGGAAGTTGATGATGGTCAATAATAATTTCTTCATTATTCGATGAAATGAGTTGCGGTTTATACGTATCATAGCCCCAGCACCAGGTATTTCTAAACCAGATGGTGGGCAATATATGTAGTCGGGCATCTTCTGTATTACGATTGTGCACTGTAATTTGAATTAAAATATCATCTACATTGGCTTTGGCATATTCCGCAAAAACATCGAAGTAGGCATTGTTATTAAATAATCCGGTATCTATTAACTCAAACTCCGGGTCATTCCGGGTTCTTTGTTTGTTTTCGTTAATGATTTGTTCATAAGGGAATGCAGCCTGTGGATACTTGTACAGCATTTTTAAATAGCTGTGTGTAGGCGTAGCATCTAAAAAATAATATAACTCTTTTACATCTTCACCATGATTACCTTCCTGATTGGTTAACCCAAACAAACGCTCTTTCAATATAGAATCTTTTGTATTCCACAAGCCAATTGAAAAACAAAATAATTGTTGCGCGTCAGAAATACCTGCAATACCTTCTTCGCCCCAGCGATACGCTTTACTGCGTGCCATATCGTGCGAAATATAATTCCAGGCATCGCCATTGGGGCTATAATCTTCACGAACGGTACCCCATTGCCGGTTTGAAAGATAAGGTCCCCAATGTTTCCATTTTTTATCTTTCAGTCGTTCCTGTTCAACACTCATATTTTTATTTTTTAATAAGATTAAAAAATTATCCATTGGTAGAAAAGCCTGGGTATAAGGTCATACCGCCATCAACAAACAAAGAGGTGCCGGTAACATAATCACTGTCATCGCTGGCTAACCATACTGCTGCTTTAGCAATATCATCGGGCTCCCCAATGCGCTGGTAAGGAATTAGGGTTAACAGTTTTTGTAAAGCTTCAGGCGTATCCCATGCCGCTTTATTAATAGGCGTTTGAATAGCACCCGGACAAATACTGTTGATGCGAATTTTTTTAGGTGCAAACTCTTGTGCAATGCTTTTCATTAACATCATAATACCACCTTTGCTGGTAGCATAATTGGCGTGGCCGGCCCAGGGTATTACTTCGTGTACGCTGCTCATACAAATAATTTTTCCTGCTGCTGCACTTTTTGAAGTATCAATACCACGGCGTAAGAATTCGCGAATGGCTTCACGGGCACATAAAAACTGTCCGGTTAAATTAATACCCAACACTAAATTCCATTGGTCTAATGACATCTCTTCAAACGGAGCATCTTTTTGTATTCCGGCATTATTCACTAAAACATCAACGGTACCCAACTGACGAACAACTGTTGCAAACATTTGTTGTACCTCATCCTCTTTACTCACATCGCAACAATATACCATCCCCTTACCACCCTGATCGGTTATTGATTTTAACACCGCTTCAGCAGCGGGTTGTAATGCAGGAAAAGGATAGTTAATTACAACCGTTGCACCAGCGCCGGCTAATGCAGCAGCTACGCCGGCACCTATGCCGCTATTAGCTCCTGTAATAATAGCTACCTGATTTTGTAGTTTTTGCTCCATACCCATTAAATTTTAGTGAAATAATAAAACGCAATGTGAAGATTAATACACATTACAATTATGTAGTGTAAGGTATAAAAATTTAGTAAGGCAAAGAAAAATAAATGAAAAAATAAATTAAAGTTAACAATGCGTTATTAAATAACCGAAGACACGAATTGAGAGAATGACCTTCTTAAAAACAGGCCTATATTCGCTTACAGCAAGTAATATATTATATGAATAGAACTTGTAGTGCAGATGTTGATGAGACTATACCTCTTACTATCTTATAAAAGCAGCATTAATCAATTCGTTTAATTTGTGCACCAATATTGCGTAAGCGTTCATCAATGTTTTGATAGCCTCGGTCAATTTGTTCAATATTTTGAATAATACTGGTACCTTCAGCACTCAAAGCAGCAATGAGCAAAGCCTGACCGGCTCTGATATCGGGGCTGCTCATGGTAATTCCTTTTAATTTATTTTTGCGTGCCAGGCCGATTACGGTTGCACGATGCGGATCGCATAAAATAATTTGCGCACCCATATCAATTAATTTATCTACAAAAAACAAACGGCTTTCAAACATTTTTTGGTGCACCAATACACTACCCCTTGCCTGAATGGCCACTACCAGCACAATGCTGAGTAAATCGGGTGTAAAGCCGGGCCAGGGATGGTCATAGATGGTGAGAATACCCCCATCTAAATAGGTTTGAATTTCATATACATCTTGTTCAGGTATCATAATATCATCGCCTTTTATTTCCAGATGGATACCCAATTGCTGAAATTTTTCAGGTATAACGCCCAGGTGTTGTACACCGGCACCTTTTATGGTAAGATTACTTTGCGTCATAGCTGCCAAACCAATAAAACTGCCAACTTCAATCATATCGGGCAGCAGGGTATGGTCAGTTCCGCTTAAGGCATCTACCCCCTCAATTTGTAATAAATTACTACCAATGCCTGTAATGCGGGCACCCATTCTATTCAGCATTTTACACAGTTGTTGAATATAGGGTTCGCAGGCTGCATTGTATATGGAGGTATTGCCTTCGGCCAATACAGCAGCCATAACAATATTGGCCGTTCCGGTAACAGAAGGTTCATCCAATAACATAAATGCCCCTTTTAATTGTGGAGCCGACATTTCAAAGCAACCTAATTTTTCCTGATATACATAACTGGCTCCTAATTTTTCAAATCCAATAATATGGGTATCTAATCTTCTTCGGCCAATTTTATCGCCGCCCGGTTTGGGCAAATAGGCTTTTTTATAACGCCCAAGCATAGCGCCGGCCAACATAACACTGCCTCTTAACTTACTGCCTTTATTTCTAAATGCTTCAGATGAAAGATAATCGGTATTTACATTTGATGCTGTAAAGCTACAGCTATGCCTACCCAAGCGCTGTACCGTTACACCCATATCGGCCAGCAAATCAATTAAAATATTTACATCAATAATATCGGGAATATTATGAATGGTAACTGTTTCCGGCGTAAGCAAAACGGCAGCTAAAATTTGAAGCGCTTCATTTTTAGCGCCTTGCGGTACAATTTCGCCGCGTAATTTTTTACCCCCTATCACTTCAAATGCGTGCATAAACAATTGTTTTAAAATAATGGCTCAAAAATAAAGAGAGCTATCGTAGACAGCTCCCCTTGCATGAAATATTTTTAATAGCCGGCATGATAGGGTATCAATATCTATCAATATCTTTTTTTGAAGTTATTGGTTCGGGTATCGCGTTGTCCGGCATTGCGGTTATCGCGTTGGTTATTATTGCGATTACCGGATGTACCGCCATTTCTGTTACCGTTATTATTATTGCGCTGGTTATTATTAATTCGATTACTGAAATTTTGCTGCCTGCGGCCATTGTTACCTGAACGGGCATACTCATCGCGTTCAAAATTCTGGTTGCGGTGTTTAATATAGGGTGTATTGCTAAACTCTAATGCACCACCGGTAATACTATCCAACTCACTTCTAATAGCATCATCATGCACCAACTCTTTATGCCAGTTGCTATAGGCCAGTTTCATGTAATAGGCAATGGCATTGGCAAATCCGGCTTTCTTTTCCGGATTTTCTTCCTTCAATGCTTTATCAATTACCACTTCTAAATTCCTGCCTAAATGTGAATATTTGGGTTTGTGTTTGGGATAAGGCAGCGGATCGGACTTTGCTTTATACGTTTCTTTCTGCGGAATGGGGTATGGACTATCAACATCCAATTTAAAATCGCTGATAAAGAATAAATGATCCCAAAGCATGTGCCTGAAATCTTCTACATTCCGCAAATGCGGGTTTAAAAAACCCATCAATTCTATTACAGCCTTAGCCTGTTCATTTCTTTTTTGGCGGTCTTCTATGGTCATTACATACTCAACCATTTTGTGAATATGCCTGCCATATTCCCGCATACTTAATAAGCTTCTTGCGGTGTTGTATTCCATATTATCTACATTCATCAAAGGCAAATGTAGGTATTTAAGTACTTGATTGCTATTTTTTGAAAATATCGCCCTGTTTCAGTTGTAAAATTCATAAAAATGCCTCTGTAGCAGATGCTTTCATTTCTTTATCTTCGCCAAATGGAACAGTTAGCAACACAGTTAGAAAATTACAAGAAAGAAGTACTGGCTTTTACCCCGCAAAATGTAGATGAGGTAGAAAGTTTTCGAATAAAATATCTGGGTACCAAAGGTTTGGTAAAAAGTTTAATGGCTGAAATGAAACAGGTACCCGCCGAACAAAAGCGGGCTGCGGGCCAACTATTGAACGAGTTTAAACTGCTGGTAGAAGAAAGATTTCAATCTTTTGCCGCACTCAATCATACATCAACAGCTGCAACAGTTGATACCGACTGGAGCTTACCGGGTGATCCCATTCCCGCAGGTACATTGCACCCATTAAGCATTGTGCGACATCAAATTGTTACTATTTTTCAGAGATTAGGCTTTGCGGTAGCAGAAGGGCCTGAAATTGAAGACGATTGGCACAACTTTGGCGCCATGAATTTGCCTGAAGATCATCCGGCACGCGACATGCAAGATACCTTTTACATTAACCAAAACCCCGCATGGCTGTTAAGAACCCATACCAGCAGTGTACAGGCTAGGGTAATGGAACAACAAAAGCCACCTATAAGGGTAATTTGTCCGGGCCGCGTTTACCGAAATGAAACCATTAGCGCCAGAGCACATTGCTTTTTTCATCAGGTAGAAGGTTTGTATGTAGATGAAAATGTAAGCTTTGCCGATTTAAAACAAACCCTCTATTTTTTTGTACAGGAAATGTTTGGAAAAGATACCAAAGTGCGTTTCAGGCCATCTTATTTTCCTTTTACCGAACCCAGTGCAGAAATGGATATCAGTTGCCTGATATGCGCTGGCAAAGGCTGCACCGTTTGTAAACATACCGGCTGGGTAGAAATTTTAGGAAGTGGCATGGTTCACCCCAAAGTATTGGAGAATTTTAATATTGACTCCAACAAATACACCGGCTTTGCATTTGGCATGGGCATAGAACGCATTTGCCAGTTAAAATACCGTGTAAATGATTTACGCCTGTATTCACAAAACGATGTTCGGTTTTTACAACAATTTACCGCTGCTTTATAAATTTAAAGCAACCTAAATTGTGGTGGCTACTGTTATATTTGAAGCCTATTTACAACTATTAGCTTCCACATCATGGTATTTACAACCAATGGTATTGTATTAAGAACTACCCGTTATGGCGAAACCAGTATTATTACCCAAATATATACTGAGTTATTTGGCATACAGAGCTATATTGTAAAAGGTGTACACCAGTCAACCCGCCGCAAACAGGCGCAGGCTATTTATTTTCAACCCGGTGCTATATTGGCATTAGAAGTATATCACCACCAGCAAAAACAACTGCAGTTTATTAAAGAATTTAGCTGGAGTTATATTTACCATAATGTTTTAAACGATGTAAAGAGGCATACCGTTACCTCATATATTGTAGAATTGCTGCAACACAGCTTACAACAACCCGAAGCACATGTTGAACTGTTTTATTTAACCCGGCAGGCTTTACAATTAACTGATACCGGAAATGATTTGCTGGTAGCCAATCTTCCCATTTATTTTACCCTGCAGGCTGCAGCGATTCTGGGTTTCCAAATTCAAGGGCAATATAATGCTGCAACACCCTGGCTCGATTTACAGGAAGGCTTTTATGTAACCAGGCAACCCAATCATGATTATTTTATGGAAAACGAAACAGCAAAAGCCACCGCTGCTTTATTGCAAATTATGCCCAAACAAATTGAAACTATTGGCGAAGTTGTGTTAAACCAAAGTACCAGAAGAGCCATTTTACAAGCATTGCAGCTTTACCTATCCTTACATATTCCCGAATTCGGGAAGCTGAAAAGTTTAGATATTTTACAGGAAATACTATCTGCTTAATCCAGTGGAATTTTACATAAGCCTTTTTACCTGTGCATTTTTAATGCTATTGCATTGAACATCTATGCCTTTCAATTGCAAAATACCCGGTTTAGTATGTGGCATAAAAGTGCCCAAATTATTTTCCATACCCAATGCCCTGGCGCCATTGTGCGTTGCCCATTCCAGTAAATTAGATAATGGAACTTTTGGAAAATACTGGTTAATAGTTGTTATTTCGTCCAACACACTGAGTGAATGATTACTGGCCAAACTATCTGTACCAATGGTTATAGCTATACCAGCATCAATCATATCACTAACGGGAGGCACTTGCTGTTCAATGTATAAATTGGCATTAATACAAATGGCAGCAAAAAGCTGCTTGTTATATTGCTGTGCCCATTGTTGTATCCACATTAAATCATCCTTCGTTGAAAATGTATTGTGTACCAAAACAACAGCAGAGGCATTGTTGAAATAAGGCGCTACAGTTTGCAAACTGCTTTTTCCCGAAGGAATAAAAAAGCCGTTATCTATTTGCATTTGCCGATACATACGCAAAAATTCGCCGGTACCATTCCTAAATAAAGCATCTTCAGCAGGTGTTTCCTGATTGTGCATGGTAATAACATTGCCTGAAAATTGGGGTGCTATTTTTTGCCATAATACAGTAGAAATAGAGTAAGGCGCATGTGGCACGATGCTTTTAGGCATTGAAAATTGTTGCCATAAATTTTTAGCTTGTTCAAAGCGTTTTGTAGCAATAGCAGGTAGCCATCCGCTGGTTTCAATAAAGTTGTAGTAATGTAAAGCAGATTGTTGTTTTTGTGCAAGGGTATGGTCAGTATTACAAATATCGCCTACTGCAACAATACCATTCCGTAGCATTTCTGCTTCGGCTGCAACAATTGCCTGTTCAATAGCTTCTGGTTCAACAAATCGTTTGGTAATAATTTCCAAAACAAAATTTACCAGGCCGGTATGCATAGGGATAGTACCTTTTAAATGGCTCAACTCTAAGTGGCAATGGGTGTTTACAAATCCGGGACAAAGTACACCTTCTATTTTTTGTATCGCTTCACCTGCATCTGCCTCCGCAACAATAGCTTCAATGGTTCCGTCTGGCAAAGTAATCAATACCTCACCGTTATGTAACCAATCTTTTCCCGTAAATAAAAAATCGGCCTGTAGTTTCTGATACAATGCTGTATATTTTAAACAGCTAAGTTCTGTATTTTCAATGGTTTTCAGCAGCCTGTTTTACATACCGCATTGATGCAAGTAGCGCAATTGATAAGAATTAAAATATAATTTTATTACATCTACCATCATTTTACCCCTTTAAAAATTGCATTAAAAATGATGGATGCCATTTTATTTGCCCAATCTATTCCTTTAAAAAGCCTATATTGCTATAGGTTTTATTTCCCCACTAACAAAACAAGGAACATGAGAAAAACATTACTACTAATGGGCATTGGCCTATTAAGTTTGCAACAAAGCACATGGTCGCAACCTACTGCCATCACTGGCTTTACCGAAAAAACAAGTGCCAAACAAATGGCATTAGAGCAACAATTTGATGCTTTATTAAGTGCACAAAATGTAGGCAACACCATTCAGGAGCTATCAGCCAAACCACACGAAATTGGATCGCCCGGCAGTAAAGCCGTTGCAGAAACTATTTTAGCCAAATACAAATCATGGGGTTGGGATGCACATATTGAAACCTATCAGGTTTTATTTCCCACACCTATTACCAGGGTTTTAGAAATGACTTCACCCACTAAATACACTGCCATTTTAAAAGAACCTGCCTTAAAAGAAGATGCTACCAGCGGGCAGGATGGGCAATTACCCACTTACAATGCCTGGAGTGCCGATGGTGATGTAACCGGACAATTGGTATTTGTAAATTATGGATTACCCAGCGATTATGAAACCCTTGCCAAATTAGGCGTTGATGTAAAAGGGAAAATTGTAATTGCCAAATATGGCAGAAGCTGGCGAGGCATTAAACCAAAAGTAGCTTATGAACATGGTGCTATTGGTTGTATTATTTATTCCGACCCAAAAGATGATGGTTACAGCCGTGGTGATGTTTACCCCAAAGGCCCATTCAAAAATGAATATGGTGTTCAGCGTGGCAGTGTAATGGATATGGTATTATACCCCGGCGACCCCTTAACACCGGGTGTTGGTGCTACTGAAAATGCACAGAGATTAGACCGTAAAGATGCTACCACCATATTAAAAATTCCGGTACTGCCGATCAGTTACCATGATGCACAACCTTTATTAGCCGCTTTAGACGGGCCGATAGCACCTGCAGACTGGACAGGCGGCTTACCCATTACCTACCATGTTGGCCCCGGCAATGCCATTGTACATTTAAAATTGGCATTTGATTGGAAGATTCGGCCGGCTTATGATGTAATTGCGAAAATAAAAGGCAGTACCTTCCCTGATGAATGGGTAATTAGAGGCAACCACCACGATGCATGGGTAAATGGCGCCAATGACCCTATCAGCGGGCAATCTGCATTATTAGAAGAAGCCAAAGCCATTGGCGAATTAGTGAAAAAAGGCTGGCAACCCAAACGTACTTTAGTATACTGCGCATGGGATGGAGAAGAACCCGGTTTATTGGGCAGCACCGAATGGGCCGAAGATCATGGAAAAGAATTGCAACAAAAAGCAGTAGTATACATTAACTCTGATGGTAACGGCAGGGGCTTTCTGAATGCAGAAGGCTCACATGCACTGAATAATTTTATGTACCAAATTAGTGAAACAGTAAAAGATCCTGAAACTGGTGTGAGTATTTTTAAAAGAAGACTGGCCGAGCAGATTGTACACGCTCCTTCTGATGAAAAGAAACAGGCTTTAATGAAAGAACACACATTAGAATTAGGCGCCATGGGCTCAGGCTCTGATTATTCTTCTTTTATTCAGCACTTAGGCGTGCCTTGTTTAGATTTAGGTTTTGGGGGTGAAGATGCAGGCGGCGAATACCACTCTATTTATGATTCATGGGATATGTACCGCCGTTTTAAAGACCCTACATTTGCTTACGGTGTGGCCTTGGCGCAAACCGCAGGAAGAGCTGCTTTACGCATGGCAGAAGCCGATGTATTGCCTTTTGATTTTAGAAGTTTACATAAAACAGTTGATGGGTATATTACTGAGTTATTACAAAACATGCAACAAATGCGCATGAGTACAATGGTGGAAAATAAAATGATTGCTAATAGGCAGTTTCAATTAGCCTCCGACCCAACTAAAAAAATGGTATTCCCTTCTGAAAAACCCGCAGTACCCTACTTAGATTTTTCGCCTTTACAAAATGCGGTGGTGGCATTAAAAAACTGCAGCGACAGTTTGGCCATTACCTGGGAAAAAGCATTACAAAACAGCAGTATGCAGGAATCGCTCAACAAAGCATTATACCGGGCCGAGCAGCAATTGTTATCGTTAAACGGATTACCCCGCCGCCCCTGGTACAAACACACTTTATATGCACCGGGCTTTTATACCGGCTATGGCGTTAAAACCATGCCCGGCATACGCGAAGCCATAGAGCAACGCAACTGGCAGGAAGCACAGGAACAAATTAAAGTAGATGCCGCCGCCATTCAACAATTGGCAGCCTATTTAGCCAAAGCAGCTCAGTTATAATTATCTTATTACCAATTACATTACAACATACAAGGGTTGCCTTTCAACGGCAGCCTTTTTATTTTTATGTCGTATACTCTTATAATAAAGTTTATAAAAACACAAGTTGGCTTGGCGAACAGGTTTCAGACGAATGATGCCATCTACTTTTTTAAGGATTGAAAGAAACCACAATAATATAATTATTTTTAAGTATTTATACACTACTCATTTACATCAAATTTTACCCTTTTTGGTAATAAAACACCATAAAAACACGATATTTTTAAAATTTAATTAAAATAATTTAATAGTTATTAATTTTATTATTTAATATTGTTGCGTTAAACTTTATTACCATGTATAATTATATCCTATTTCATTTTTTAGCTATATTCAAAATGTATCAATACAATAAAAAAATATTCTTATACATCATCAATTTAAAATTTGTAAGCAACCCTGTTGGACACACCCCAATAATTAAGTGATTGCAGAATAAAACACAATGGTCATGAAAATAAAAACCATCAATTATTAAGGGAGCATAGCCCACTATGCATATAAAAGACTATTTCAAAACAATTAAAAATCTCATTATGAAATTTTTCTTTTTTATTTCCGCAGTTTTGCTGACATTTTTATCGTGTCGTAAAAATTCTCCTGAATTTTTTAAAGGTAGTGTAGATCGAAATATAAACAGCTGTTCAGGTAGTACCGGGTATGTATTTATTATTAAATATATAACTAAAAACAACACAGAAGATAGTTTATCTACTCTTACACTTCCCACTCAATTTAAATTATCAGGTACAAAAATAAATTTTCAAATGAGAAATTTGAGTAACACAGATGAAGTGATGTTTTGCAACACTATGATAACACCACCAAAACAAAAAGTTATTTACAATGTAAAACCACAGTAACATGAAACAAAAGATAACATTAATTATGGGTATTTTTCTTATAAATAGTGTGGTGTTACACGCTCAAAAAAGTAAATTTTCATTAGAAGCGAATTATGGATTAAATGGAAATTTTTTTGTGAGAAGCTATGATGAGCTGGGTGGGCCTAACCCTAAAACCTATTTTTATAAAAAGAATTTTGTGGGTTCAATTGCAGGCTTAGAATTAAAATTTCAAATGGATAGTAGTTCTACCCTCAGCATAGCTTATGCACAATCGGTAAATGGTAAAAAAATTAATTTCGATGGGCCGTTTAATTCCATTTATTTACAAATAGAAAATTTTACCATCAGGCATATCAATCATTTTTATCAGTTAGCTTATGAAGGAACTTTTAATAAACTTAAAAACAATTGGAAATTCCAGGCAGGATTGTTTTATCTCCGTTCTAACCAACAGGAAATTTCATTAGAAAATTATAATAACCTGATTAATCTGGCAGAGCGTAATTATAAAAACAATGGGTTAGAAGAAGGTGGCATATTTGTGGGTTTAGGTTATTTTAAACCAATTGATCGGCATTTTTCTTTGGGTATTCGTAGTAGGGTTTATTTCCTCATTTCAACCGGAACATTTGAAGCGGTTACGTTAACACCTGCATTATCTTATCATTTCTAAATAAACAAAATGAATATATATATTTTTATCATCTCCTTGTTATTGTTGGCTCAGCATTGCTTTGCCCAAACATCTTTTAAAAAAAACGATATCTATGATAGAAGCAGGCGGTAATGGCCTGTTTATTTCTGCTAATTATGAACGGCAATTATCCAAAAAACCGGGGTTAGGAGTGCGTTTAGGCGTAGGCATGTATTCAGAAAATACATTTTACTTAACGCTGCCAATTGGCATTAATTATTTGTTTCCCACCAAAAACCCAAAAGGATTTATTGATGTAGGTTTAGGTAGCACATTTGCCAGAAAAAATGCAAAACTATTCTGGGAAAAGAAAACAATAGAGGATGACCATTTTGTTAATTTTATTCCCAGCATTGGTTATAGAAGGCACACAAGCCAAAATATGATGTGGCGTATTAGTTGCACTCCGGTAATTAATAAATTTGGATTTGTACCCTGGATAGGTTTTTCAGTTGGCAAACGGTTTTAGTAATACAAAAAGGCTAACAGCAACCACACTGTTAGCCTTACCTTACGCCACTGTTCTCTCTAACTCAACAACATTTTCCGTTATTAGAGGGTACACCAAAACCATCTAATATTTTTTCTAATGGGCAAAACCGGGTAAAGGATGATTGCAGCAAATTAACACCTACAAACACACTTAACCATATCCAGTTTATGGAAACAAAATAAATTAATACTACACTTACTAATACCAAACTGCCGGCAACGGCACGTACAATACGTTCTCTCATTTGTTTATTTTTTAAAATTGATTAATAACTACTTGTTTCAACAGGTACAATAAAAGCCCGGATAGGAAATGCACTGGGCGTTTCATTATTAAACTTCTTTACTTCTTGCAGCGCATGTTGAGCTTTATCATCATCCGTAAAACTGAAAAAGAATAAAGCGCTGGTTTGTGCATCGCCACTGGCAAACCAGTTGTTGAGCATATAATTATTATGCTCTGCCTTATGGCCAATGGTATCGGTAACACTAAATACCGGCACTTTGGCTTTTTCGAGGATATGTGTTACAGCCAGCAAATCCTCTTTAATACTTGTGATGACTAACATTTTCATATACCATTGTTTTTAAGGTGATTATTGTGTGATGGTATTTTCGCCATCAGGTTGTTGATTGAGATTAGTAGGTTCAGGATATTTTTTACGCATCATTTTATAATACAATAATGGCACTACCAATAAAGTTAAGAAGGTAGAAGTAATGGTACCACCCATTAAAGATATAGCCAAACCCTGGAAAATAGGATCGAACAAAATAACAATAGCACCCAATGCCACCGCTCCTGCTGTTAATAAAATAGGCGTGGTTCTAACGGCACCGGCTTCAATAATAGCTTGCTTTAATGGAATACCTTCGCGTAAGCGAATATTGATAAAATCAATTAACAACACCGAATTACGCACCATTACCCCTGCTAAGGCAATAAATCCAATCATAGAAGTGGCGGTAAAGAATGCACCCATCATCCAGTGCCCAATAATAATTCCAATTAAAGATAAAGGTATGGCCGCCAACATAATAATAGGAACAGTAAAGTTTTGGAACCAGCCTACTATTAACATATAAATAATTAAAATAACTACTACAAAGGCAATACCTAAATCGCGGAAAACTTCATAAGTAATTTGCCATTCGCCATCCCACTTTAATGAGAAATGATCTTCTAACTTAGGCGCATGGGTATACTCTTCTTTTAATGTATAACCTGCTGGTAATTGTATGGTATTGAGTTTGTCAGAAATATCACTCATGGCATAAGATGGGCTTTCTAATTTGCCAGCCATATCTGCCGTTACATATACCACCCGTTTTTGGTTTTTGCGATAAATGCTTTTTTCTTTAATGCCACGTGTAATGGTTACCAAATCGCCAACCGGAATGGCATTGCCTTGCTGATTGATCACTTTTAAATTTTTAAGCGCATTGATATCTGATTTATCGGCATCACTTAACTGAAGCGAAATATTCACCGGATCATAACTGGAAGGTACATGTAACGTACCCACATTGCTGTTCGATAAAGCTGCATGCATGGTAGCTACCACCTGCGCCGGTGCAATACCATAACGCATGGCTTTTTCTTTATCCACATCAAACTTATATTCAGTTTGGTCGTGCTCTACCCGCCAGTCTACATCCACCACATCTGGCGTTTTGGCAAATAACTGTTTAATTTGTCGGGCAATGGCAATTTGTTGCCTGTAATCGGGGCCATACACTTCAGCTACTAAAGTTGATAATACCGGAGGGCCCGGTGGCACTTCCACAATTTTAACATTGGCATTGTACTTCTTGGCAATTTCCTGAATGCCGGGACGCATGCTTTTAGCTATGGCATGGCTTTGCTCTTTGCGATCTTCTTTTTTTACTAAGTTTATTTGTATATCGGCCATATTATCGCCTCTTCTAAAATCGTAGTGGCGTACCAACCCGTTAAAACTAATAGGCCCGGCTGTTCCAATATATTCCTGATAGTTTTCTACCATGGGCTGATGCGAAACATATTCAGCAATTTCTTTGGTAACAGCAGCAGTTTTTTCCAAAGTACTTCCTTCTGGCATATCTATTACTACCTGAAACTCATTCTTATTATCAAAAGGTAGCATTTTAACGGCAACTGCCTTTGTGTAGAACATCAACATGGATGCAAGTAGAATTACAACAATGCTAATCATGAATGCCCAACGCTTCCATCTGGTTTGCAGCATGGGGTTGATAAATGATTTATAAATTTTGTAAATACCTGTTTTTTCCAGCACTACCGGAGGTTTCTCTTTGCCATGATGTTCTTTTTCTCTCAAGAATAAATAACCCAGGTAAGGTGTTAATGTAAGCGCTACAATTAAAGACAACATCATAGCAATAGAGGCGCCTATGGGCATGGGGCTCATGTATGGTCCCATCAATCCAGATACAAATGCCATAGGCAATACCGCTGCAATAACCGTAAATGTAGCCAGAATAGTAGGATTACCTACTTCATTAATGGCATAGATTGCAGCCTGCAATGGCGGAAGCCGTTTCATTTTAAAATGCCGGTGCATGTTTTCGGCAATAATAATGGAATCATCTACAACAATACCCGTAATAAATACCAGTGCAAATAAGGTAATACGATTCAATGTGTAATGCAGAAAATAATAGGCAAATAAAGTTAATGCAAAAGTTACCGGTACGGATAAGAATACCACTAATCCACCGCGCCAGCCCATCGCCAGCATTACAAATAAGGTAACTACCACAATGGCTATGAATAAGTGAAACAATAACTCAGATACTTTTTCAGAGGCTGTTTCACCATAATTACGCGTTGTAGTTACATGCACATCGGCCGGAATTAACTGGCTTTTAATATGGTTGATTTTAGAAAGAATTTCCTCAGAAATCTGCATGGCATCAGCTCCTTTCTTTTTAGCAATGGATAAAGTTACAGCAGGATAGGCAGATGCATAACGGGCATCTTTTGACGTATCTGCTTTTCCATAACCAAAATATACATATTGGCTGGGTGTTTCAGGGCCATCTACCACTTTTGCCACCTGGCGCAGAAATACCGGTTGTTGTTGATTGGTGCCGATAATTAAATTAGCCACATCATCTGCATTGGTTAAAAAGTTTCCTGTTTCAACCGCAAAAGCTGTATCACTTTTTAACATAGTACCTGATGCTAATTGTGCATTATTGCCCTGCATTTGTTTGGCGATACTCAAAAAATCAACATGGTACTCGGCCATTTTATCTTTGTTCAAAATTACTTTTACCACACGGCTTCGTCCGCCAATAATATTTACAGCCGATACATCAGGTACTTTTTTAATTTCGTTGGTAAGCACTTCGCCCATTTGGCGCAAAGCATAATCATCGTAATGATTACTCCATAAGGTAAGACCTAATACAGGAACATCATCAATAGCACGTGTTTTCACCAATGGCAGTGTAACGCCCTGTGGCAGCTTATCCATATTCTTCATCAGTTCATTGTACAATTTTACCAATGAACGTTCTACATCTTCCCCTACATAAAACTGTACAATTAACATGGCTCTTCCCTGCATGGTAGTTGAGTATACATATTCAACACCTTTTACATTAGAAATAATTTTTTCTAATGGTGCAGTAACTTTCGATTCTACTTCTTGTGGTTCTGCCCCGGGAAACCCTACCAACACATCGGCCATTGGCACTTCAATTTGTGGTTCTTCTTCCCGCGGAATTAAATAGGTACTGTATGCACCTATCAGTAAAAAAGCAATCATTAACAGAATGGTGAGTTTACTCTGTATGAATGCTTTGGCAATATTTCCCGCAAATCCTTTTTCCATAATAAATTTTCTAATAGTTTATAATGTCAGCAATTATTTTATTAACCGCTTAATTGGTGCAACTTTCAATGTTATTCAACAACCTGGTATTATTTTATTTCTTTCACAGGAACTCCATCCGCTAATTTTCCGTTTGCGCTCAATATAAATGGCTCATCTTTACTTAATCCGGATAACACTTCTACATCATTACCCATTTGTTTACCTAAGCGAACCCAACGTAATAAAGCAGTATGATTGGCTGAAACTGTATACAAACCGGTTAGTTCATCTTTATAAAAAATAGCAGATACGGGAACCATTACAGCATCGTTGCTTGTATTCAATACATTTGTAGTTTGTTTAACAGGCAATTGTGCGGTTACATACATGCCTGCATATAAACCAGTTTTTTCATTTTCGGGAATGGCTACTTTAACAATATACTGACCGCCGGTGTACTGTGCACTCTGGCTTATTTGTGTAATGCTTCCTTTTATGGTTTTATTAATGGCCTGAATGTATAATGGCACTACGTTACCCATGTGCATATTGTTAATTTGCGATTCCGGCACTGCAATACTTACCTGAAAACTGCCTGATTTTTCAATGGTTAACAATGGCATTCCGGGATTGGCCATACTACCTGCATCGGCCATTTTTTGTGTTACAACACCACTAAATGGAGCTATTAGACTGGTATAAGCTAACATGGCATTTACCTCATTACGCATTTGCCTGGCAGCATCTACTCTTGATTTGGCAGCATTGTATTGTAAAGTAACATTATCCAACTCTTTGGCAGAAGCACTTTGTTGTTGGTACAATGCAGTAAAGCGATCGTAATCTTTTTGTGCATTTTTTAATGCAGCTTCTGCTTCTGCAATCATGGCATCGGCCTGTGCTCTTTTGGCCAACATATCCTGATTGCTGATGGTAGCCAATAACTGACCTTGTGTTACGTGATCACCTACTTTTACTTTCATTGATGTAATATAACCCATTACACGTGTGCTGATATTGGCACTTTGCACCGCTTCTATTTGTCCGCCTAAACTCAATGCATTTTGGGTTGCAGCATTGGGTAAGGCCATTTTTACTTCAACCGGAAGAATCGCAGTTGTATTTTCCTGCTTTTTTTCATTAGATGAGCAGGCAGAAAAAAACAGGCCTGTCATTGCCAACATAACGGTAGTGGTCTTTACATTTTTATTCATAGCTATTTTTTGAAATTTTTATTAATGAGTGGTTGTAGTTAAAAATTGTATATAAGCTTTGGTTGACTGGTAATTATACTGTGCCTGTGCCAGTCCTAATTTTTGTTGTGCCAGTTGTGTTTCGGCCATCAGCACATCAGTAGTTTTTACTAAGCCCTGCTCGTATCTGTTTTGCAGAATGCGCAAAGCCTCTGCAGCCTGTTGAATGGCAGCGTGCTGCTGCTCAATTTGAAACCGGGCATCCTGTAAATCGCGATTAGTTTTATTGAGTTCTAATTGACTTTGGTCTTTTTGTTGTGCCAATTGTTGTTCCAGCTTATTGCGCTCCAATGTTTTGGTAACAATGGTATTTTTGGTTCTGTTACCATTAAAAATATTCCAGGAAAGTTGTATGCCGGCCAAATAAGCATTGGCACCAAAGCCAAACATGCGGCTATCGTTCAGTTGATAATTTCCAAAAGCATTCAGCTTAGGTAAATAACTCATTTTGCTGCTTTTAATCATCAGATTACTGGCTTCTATTGCGGTTTTCATAGCCATAAAATCGGCACGTGCATCCGGAACTTTTATAGCTGTATCTGCAACGATAATATCATCAATATTTTTATCGGCAATCACATATACCAAGCCTGCAGGTACGCCCATCAAAAAACTTAAATAGTCACTTGCATTTCTAATATTACTTTTTGCATTGGCCAAATTGGTGGTTACCATACTTTCATGCACCTGTGCATTCAGTACATCAGATTTCTGAACCAGACCCTGATTAAAATAATTATTGGTGAGCTGGTACATGGCATGTGCAGTTTGTGCCGCTTCCTGCAACACTTTCACTGCATCATAAGCCAACTGAAGTTGCAGATAAGCTTTCTGTACTTCATAGGTAACATATTCTTTTGTACGCTTTGTTTTAAACTGATACAATTCAGATTGTTTAGCTGCACCTTTCCGCATATACAACATATCCAAATTTAATAGCGGTTGCTGTACAGATAATTGGGTGGAAAAATCTGGTGTACCAGAAGGATGATTCAATAAATCAGGATTGAAATCAGCCTGTGTAATGGATTTTTGCTGCAGTTTAAATCCAAATGCATTCAAGGGATTATTGGTACTCATAGCTGTATAAGAAACTCCAACCTGTGGTAAAAATATGGCATCGGTTTGTTTATAATTGCTTTGAGCAATTTGTTCGTCAACCCCTGCCAGTTGTACTGATTTGTTATTGGAAGATGCCCTTGTAATAGCATCGGCCAAGGTTAAAACCTGCGTACTATCCTGCGCTGATACCAGATGATTGAACAACATTAAACATACGCCAATGAAGGCACTGACTGCATACTTTCTTTTCATTCTTAGCATCGTGTTAAAAATTTGATGCAAAACTATCATCAGCAAAAAGCCTGTACTGTGACATATATCACCCAAAAAAAATTCCTTTTTTTAAACAAACAGCAAATAATGGTTCCTCTTTTTGCCCGGTTATACAACCCATTATGTGATAAACATCACCAAACAACAAAAACTGATGTTGTAACTTCGCTAAAAATTTTACAATGGCAACGAAACATTTAACCACCCAGGAATTCAAAGACTTTGTTTTTGATTATACCAAAGAACAGGAATGGAAATACAAAGGCAACTTGCCTGCTATTATTGATTTTTATGCAGACTGGTGCGGGCCTTGCAAAATGGTAGCTCCTGTTTTAGAGGAATTATCGAATGAATATGAAGGAAAACTGATTGTTTATAAAGTAGATACCGAAAAAGAACAGGAACTGGCTGGCGTATTTGGCATTCAAAGCATACCTACTTTTTTATTCATACCGGCAGAAGGTCAACCCATGATGCAGCCCGGTGCTTTACCCAAAAAAGTATTTAAACAGGTAATTGAAGAAGAATTACTGCCTATTGCAAGTGAAGAAAAATAAAGAAAAGTGAGAACCCGGGTTATATTGTAATAATTGTGCCCGCTATTTTTATTGTTAATGGGTGATATTGAAAAAAGAATAAAATGATGACAAATTTTTGGGACCAACGGTATGCAGAAAATGACTCAGTGTATGGATTAGAACCAAACCAGTTTTTCAAAACATTTATTGATAACAACAAACCGGGCACAATATTATTACCCGCCGAAGGCGAAGGGCGCAATGCCATTTATGCTGCACAGCAAGGGTGTACCGTTGATACATTTGATTACAGTGCAGTAGCAAAAGAAAAAGCACTGCAACGTGCAGCATCATTGGGTGTCACTATTCATTATGAAGTAAAAGATATCAATGATTATGTTCCGGAAAAACAATATGATGCGGTAGCACTCATTTATGTGCATTTACCCGAACCCCTCCGAAAAAAGTTTCACGCCAATGTAGTAGCCTCCATAAAACCCGGTGGTTACTTAGTGGTAGAATCTTTCAGCAAAGAACAAATACATCATAAAAGTGGAGGACCAACCGATCCTAATTTATTATACGATGCACCCACACTCTGTGCCGATTTTCAATTATTACATATTATCAGTTGTGGCCAAAAAGAAGTAATCCTTTCAGAAGGAAAATTTCATTCAGGCAGTGCCGATGTGTTGCGATTAGTAGCCCAGAAGTTGTAATTTATTACTGCGTGGATGAATAGGCTATGCAATGCACCAATTTTGATGCATGGAACATCAACTTTTTTATGAAAAGAATATTGCTGCTTGTAATTGTATTGATTGCATTTTCAACTGCCTGCAAAACAAACACAAAACCCCCATTACCAGCGATGACGATACAACAAAAGTTGATGTTGACCTGAATGGCCGGCCTTTCAGATGCCGCCGGTAAAAGGCAATGGGGCAAAAAGTAAATGAATTAAAAAACTACCTCCACTAACTACCAGTCAGCACAATGCTTTATTACCCGAACAATTGCTCAACTTAAAAAGAAGCAGTTTTGAGGCAACCCACATGATGGGCTTTTCAACCGCAGATGCTACTTATAAAAACGAAGATGGCAGCCAAAAAATTAAATTAACGCTATTTGATTGTGCAGGCGATGCCGGAGCAGGTATTTATTCGCTGAATCATCTTACAAAAATGAATATTCAATCCGAATCAGAAGACGGCTACACCAAATCAATTGATTTTATGGGGCAAAAAGACATGGAAACATATCAAAAAAACAACAATAAATACGAATTAATTTTTTTAGCAAACGATAGATTACTCATTAACATAGAAACCAACACACTTTCTGAGGATGAACTAAAACCGGCGGCAGCTTCACTTCAAATTAAAATCCCATCCTAATTCCATTATTTTTCGATATATTTTATCTGAAAACCCAATATCTCCAAAGTATTGAATCCAAAAATTTTTCACAGGCCTTCCACAAATTGTATTCGTTAAAAAAAATCATTCCTTTGTATGAGGTGGATTGAACAAAAAAGATTAGTGCAGTTTTTTTTGTTTGAAGAGAAATATGTTTTCAACATGGGGTTAATAACAATTTTGCCATTTAAACCCAAGCTTAACTATTTTGCTGCTCGGTTTAGGGTTTCCTTCACATGGAATGAATAGGGAATCAGGTGTAAGTCCTGAACTATCCCCGTAGCTGTTACCCATTTTCAAATGTTTTGGCAAAACACACCACTGTTTCAAAAGAAATGGGAAGGTAGCCAAATCATGGGAAGTCAGAAGACCTGCCTTAAACCAACACATAGCAATGCTTTCGGGCGAAAAGCAGGTTAGTTCAGTATAGGCCGGCAACCACTTATTCCGGTTTATATAACAACCACTTCAGCACCGAATATTCATAAAACAAAAAAATTGTAATACTATGAGCAGTGATGAAATTTTATTGAAAGAAAACAAAGATCGCTTTGTAATTCTGCCCATTAACTATCCGGCTATTTGGGAAAAATACAAACAACATGAAGCCAGTTTCTGGACCGCAGAAGAGATTGATTTGAGCTCAGATTTAAAAGATTGGGAAAACCTGAATAACGGCGAACGCCATTTTATTTCACATATCCTCGCCTTTTTTGCAGCCAGCGATGGAATTGTCAATGAAAATTTAGCGGTTAATTTTATGAGCGAAGTTCAACTGCCGGAAGCACGCTGTTTTTATGGCTTTCAGATTATGATGGAAAACATTCACTCAGAAACCTATGCGTTGTTAATAGATACTTACATTAAAAATCCCGAAGAAAAAAACAGATTATTTCATGCCATAGATACTGTGCCTGCCGTAAAGAAAAAAGCAGAATGGGCTTTGCGCTGGATAACCAATGGCAATTTTGCAGAAAGACTGGTTGCGTTTGCAGCCGTAGAAGGCATTTTTTTCAGTGGCAGCTTCTGCTCTATTTTCTGGCTCAAGAAACGAGGTTTGATGCCCGGATTAACTTTCAGTAACGAATTGATTTCACGTGATGAAGGTTTGCACTGCGAATTTGCATGCCTGTTGTATAAAATGCTGCAAAACAAATTATCGGAAGCACAGGTAAAAAGCATTATTACTGATGCAGTGACCATTGAAAAAGAATTTATTACGGAAGCACTACCGGTAGATTTAATTGGTATGAATGCCAAATTAATGCAACAATACATTGAATTTGTGGCCGACCGCTGGTTGGTTGAACTGGGCTACCCAAAGGTGTACAATGCCACCAATCCATTCGACTTTATGGAAATGATTTCGCTACAAGGCAAAACCAATTTCTTTGAAAAAAGAGTGGGCGACTATCAAAAAGCCGGTGTAATGAGTACCAACAATGTATCACAATCTTTTTCATTGGATGAGGATTTTTAAAGTAATTCAATATCCCAATAAAATAATTTCAATTAAAATAGTTTGACCATGCACGTAATAAAAAGAGACGGAAGAAAAGAAACCGTAAAATTTGATAAAGTAACCGCACGAATACAAAAATTATCCTACAGCCTTAGCCCAATGGTGAATGTGATTGATGTAGCCAAAAAAACCATTGAGGGTATTTACGATGGCGTACACACTGCAGAATTAGATAATTTAGCTGCCGAAACCGCCGCATCGCTCACCATTACGCACCCCGACTATGCTATTCTGGCTTCACGTATTGCCGTAAGCAATCTACACAAAAACACCATCAAAAGTTTTTCTGCAACCATGCGGCTTTTATACAATTACACTGATACACATTCCGGAAAAAAAATGCCATTAATAGCAGATGATGTAATGGAAGTAATTGAAACCAACGCAGAATTATTAGACAGTACCATTATTTATGACCGCGATTTTGCCTTTGATTATTTTGGATTTAAAACATTAGAAAAATCATACCTGCTTAAAATCAATGGCAAAATTGTAGAACGGCCGCAACACATGTATATGCGGGTAGCCATTGGTATTCATAAAAAAGATGTAGAAAGCGCCATTAAAACCTATCATTTAATGAGTGAGCGCTGGTTTACCCATGCTACACCTACCCTGTTTAATGCAGGCACACCCAAACCACAAATGAGCTCCTGCTTTTTGTTAACCATGAAAGAAGATAGTATTGATGGCATTTATGATACATTAAAACAAACCGCAAAAATATCGCAAAGTGCGGGTGGTATTGGATTAGCCATTCATAATATACGTGCTACGGGCAGTTATATTGGCGGCACCAATGGCACCAGCAATGGCATTGTGCCTATGCTGCGGGTATTTAATGATACAGCACGATATGTAGACCAAGGAGGCGGTAAAAGAAAAGGCGCCTTTGCAGTGTATTTAGAACCCTGGCATGCCGATGTATTTGAATTTTTAGACCTGAAAAAAAATCACGGCAAAGAAGAATTGCGGGCAAGAGATTTATTTTATGCACTATGGATTCCCGATTTGTTTATGAAACGAGTAGAAGCCAACGAAGAATGGAGTTTATTTTGCCCTAATGAAGCACCCGGCTTAAGCGACTGCTGGGGCGAAGCTTTTGAAAAATTGTACACACAGTATGAAGCAGAAGGCAGGGCCCGCAAAACCATTAAAGCACAAGAGCTTTGGTTTAAAATAATGGAATCGCAAATAGAAACCGGCACACCTTATATGTTGTATAAAGATGCTGCCAACCGCAAAAGCAATCAACAAAACTTAGGCACCATTAAAAGCAGTAACCTATGTACTGAAATTATGGAGTACACGTCGCCTGAAGAAGTGGCGGTATGTAATCTGGCTTCGCTGGCATTGCCACGCTTTGTAGAAAACGGCAGTTTTAATCACGAAAAATTATATGAGGTTACTTATACCGCTACCATTAATTTAAACCGCATCATTGATCATAATTATTATCCGGTAGAAGAAGCCAGAAATTCAAACCTAAAACACCGCCCCATTGGTTTAGGTGTACAGGGGTTGGCAGATGTGTTTATTTTATTACGCCTGCCTTTTGAAAGTGACTTAGCTAAAATGTTAAATAAAGAAATTTTTGAAACTATTTATTTTGCTGCCATGACAGCCAGTAAAGACCTGGCCATTCAGGAAGGTGCTTATGAAACATTTGCCGGCTCACCCTTATCAAAAGGTATTTTCCAGTTCGATATGTGGGATGCAACCCCTTCTAACCGTTGGAACTGGGAAGCACTGAGGCAGGAAGTAAAACAATATGGCGTTCGCAATTCATTACTGGTTGCACCCATGCCCACAGCCTCTACCTCGCAAATACTCGGCAATAATGAATGTTTTGAACCCTACACTTCTAATATTTATACCAGAAGGGTATTAAGCGGTGAATACATCATAGTAAACAAACATTTACTGAAAGATTTAATTCAATTGGGTTTGTGGAATAACACCATGAAAACGAAGATTATTGCGGCCAATGGTTCTATTCAAAACATAGCAGAAATACCCGCAGATATTAAAGAATTGTACAAAACAGTTTGGGAAATTAAACAAAGAAATATTATTGATATGGCTGCCGACAGAGGTGCATTTATCTGCCAATCGCAATCATTGAATTTGTTTGTAGATGCTCCCAACTCATCCAAACTTACTTCTATGCATTTTTATGCATGGAAAAAAGGCCTTAAAACAGGCATGTATTATCTGCGGTCACAGGCAGCCACACAGGCTGTTCAGTTTACTGTAGAGAAACAGGCAGAAATTACTGCACAACCGGTAATACCAGTGGCAGAAGCTGCAGCCGAAACCGATGTAACAGCCACCATAACAGAAGGCGCTGTTTGCACCATGCAGGAAGGATGTATTAGTTGCGGCTCATAAAATCAGCAAATGGATACTTTTTAAAAAACCGTTATAAATTATATAACTGTTTTTTTATATCAATTAAAATATTGAAGTTTGTTCAATGATTAAAGGCTTTTTTAGACTGAAAGGATAACAGAATATACTTAGGCGAAGAATAACAATGAATTTTACTAAACATCAGAAAAATAAATTCATGGAGAACAACCCAACGCCACATCCTTTGCTTTGCTGGGATATTGTATTAGAAGGAATAGAACGGCGCAAGCAATTAAAAAAAGATTTGGAAGCACTACAAAATATTATGTACCGGAACGAATGGAAAGAAGTGCGTGCTGCTTTTCAGGAAGCCTTAATTTGGGAAGATAAAACCATTATAGTTACCGATACCCAATTAAACATCATTCACGCCACTGAAAACTTACATACCATGAATGGTTATTGGCCCCATGAAGTAATAGGCCAACGCCCAACGCTATTTCAGGGGCCGGCCACTTCTCTTGATACACGTAAAGCCATTAAAATGGCTATTGATGCCTTGCAACCTTTCCAAACCTCATTAGTAAATTATCGTAAAAACGGCAGTATATATACCTGCCATATTGAAGGCTTCCCCATATTCAACCAATCAGGCAGGTTGGTAAATTTTATGGCTATTGAAAAAGCAGCTTAATCAATATTTTTAAACCATTACTTCAGCTATTGACTACTGTATTGTATCAACATAATTTGATTTAATATTGTAGTATGAAGTTAGTTAAAAATATTATTTTCGATTTAGGTGGTGTTTTCATAAACCTCGATTTTCAAAAAACAAATGAGGCATTTCAACAACTAGGTGCCACACAATTCTACAGTTTCTTTTCACAAACCCACTCCAATAGCCTTTTTGCAGCTTTAGAAACCGGCACCATTGCAACACATGATTTTTATGATGCTTTCAGAAAACAAACAGGTATCCTGGCAACAAACAAAGCCATTGCCCATGCCTGGAATGCTATGTTAATTAACTTTCCACCCGAAAGAATTGAATGGCTCAATTTGATACAAAATAAATACGATGTTTTTCTGTATTCCAACACCAATCAAATTCATTACGATTGTTTCATGGAAATGTTTAAACGTGATACCGGCAAAGACAATTTTAACCGCTATTTCAAAAAAGCCTATTATTCTCACAAAATAAAAATGCGCAAGCCGGATGCAGATGGATTTCAACTTATTTTACAGGAACAAAATTTAGCCCCGGAAGAAACTTTATTTATTGATGATACGTTACCTAACATACAAACAGCCCATTCGTTAGGATTACAAACCATACACCTGAAAGCACCACTAACGGTGTTAGATATACCGTTATAACTGTTCTATAATCGAATCACCATGGCTTCATAAGGGCGTAAGGGCATTTTATTTTTTAATGTGATAGTTATAGGTGTTTTTACATAATTGGCCAATACCACTTTTGCTTTAGCAGATAATGTAGGACTACTAAATACCGCATCTTTAGCAGAAAAATTCAATAGTATCAAAAATTTACCGGCAGCATCTTCTCTAAGGTATGCATATACCTGTGGATTGGCTTTATCCAGCAATGTGTATTTGCCATAAACCAGGGTTGGGTTGTTTTTACGCAGTTGTACTAATTTTCTAAAATAATGCAGACAACTATTCGGGTCATTTTCTTCAACAGCAACGTTCACTGTTTTATAATTCGCATTGATGCCAATCCAGGACATTCCGGTTGTAAAACCTGCATTTCTGGAACTATCCCATTGAAAGGGGGTTCTGCCATTATCCCTTGCTCCAAAAGAAAGATTTTTCAGCAGTGCTTGCACATTGCCGCCCGTCATTTGTGTATGCTTGTATTCATCTAATATTACCTGATCCCGATAATCATGAATGGATGAAAATTTGGGATTGGTCATGCCCAATTCATCCCCATTATAATAAAAAGGAGTGCCCCGCATGGTAAGTAAAAAAGTAGAGAGCATTTGTGAGGAATGGGTTCTAAACTGTGGTAGATCATTTCCAAATCTGCTCACCATTCTGGCCTGATCATGATTGGCCAAAAAAACAGCCAGCCACCCACTGTGTTCAAAAGCACTATCCCATTGCGAAAAAATCGATTTAAATTGCAACAAGCTGTATCCGTTAGGCTTCGCAAGGTCTACCCCATTAAAAGCATAAGCAATATTCAGTTCATGCCGGTTACTATCTACCAAATTATGTGCATCTTCAAACGTATTACCGGCACCTTCTGCTACACTCATTACATCGTATTTACTAAAAATTTGCTGGTTCATTTGTTGTAAATAGCTGTGTATATTACCCTGCATGGCATAATAACGTGTAAAATCTTTTTCAAACCCTTTCGGGAACATGGGGAAGGTGGTATCTTTTGCCACAAATTGAAAAGCATCTAACCTAAATCCGTCAATGCCTTTATCAGCCCAAAAGCGCATAATATTGTACACTTCATTTCTAACTTTAGGATTTTCCCAATTTAAATCGGGTTGTTTATCTGAAAAATAATGCAGGTAATAGGCATTGGTGAGTGTATCATACTTCCAGGCATCATGATTAATATCGAACAAACTATAACGATAAGGTGGTTTCCCATTTTCAGCATTCCACCAATGATAATAGTTGCGATAGGGGTTATTTCTTGAACTCCGGCTTTTCTGAAACCATTCGTGTTCGTTGCTACTGTGGTTCACCACCAAATCCATTACCAATTTAATACCTCTGCGGTGCATTCCATTTAACAAAGAATCAAAATCGGCCATCGTCCCAAATTCAGGCAAAATTTTGCGGTAATCGCTTACATCATAGCCATTATCAAAATTGGGCGATTGGTAAATGGGGTTTAACCAAACCACATCAACACCTAAACTTTTAATATAATCTAATTCAGAGATAATGCCTTTTAAATCGCCTACGCCATCGCCGTTGCTATCTTTAAAACTTCTGGGATAAATTTGATACACAATGGCTTCTTTCCACCATTTTTGATTGGCATCTGCTTTTGGTAGTTCAGATTGTGCATTACTATTTTCAGCACAAACAGTGAGACATAATAAAAAAATGGCAAGTATATTTTGTTTCATAAATAGTTTGATGAAAGGATGAAGTATTTAAATAACACAATGTATCAGAAAGCAGAAGCGCATTCCTTTAATATATCCGGCTTTATTTCATTTCTTCAAAATCAATATACTCTTCATCTGCCGGTTTTGTTTTAGAAGATGCAGCTTTAGATGTGGCATTAAAATTATTTTGCGATTCAGCAGCCTGCTGTTGCGCTTGTTGCATGGCATTAATCTTCTGTTTCATTTCAGAAGTAGCTTTGCCAATTGGCACCACCAAATCAAATACAAACTTGTAAATCAGATACAATACACAACTCCAAATAATAATTTTTAACATAGTGGCAAAAATACAATAACAGGGTTTAATTACAACCCTCCGGCCATTTTTTAACCATTTATAATAAGTTCCTATTTCTAATTTGGAGCGTAATCATTTTATCCATTACATTTGCAACGGAAAAAAGAACGATAGAAGGGAACGGAAGCGTTCCCTTCTGCTTTATAGGTATGTCAACACAAACACACATAGAACAAATTACCGGCATTGTAAATAGCATGCTGGAAACCGAGCCTTCATTTTTTTGCGTAGCGGTTAAAGTAAAACCCACACAAAATATAAAGGTGTTTTTAGATGGCGATGAAGGATTGCCCATTGAAAAATGCGTGTACTTTAATAGAAAACTGTATCAATTAATCACAGAAGCGGGTATTTTTCCGGAGGGCGAATTTAGTTTGGAAGTTTCTTCACCCGGCGTTGGTGAGCCGCTAAAACTACACAGGCAATATGTTAAAAATATTGGCAGAAATGTTGAAGTAGTATTTACCGACGACACCATTAAACAAGGTGTTTTGCTGGCCGTGGCAGAACAGGATATTTTATTGGAACATACAACAGGAAAAGGCAAAAAAGCTATCACACAACAAATTTTAATACCATTTACTACTATAAAAACAACAACCGTTCAAATTAAATTTTAATATTCATCAGGCCCGTTTGTATCAACAAAGCCTGAACTACCGCTAAAAAATTGAATTATGGCAAGTATTAATCTTATTGACGCATTTCAGGAATTTAAAGACACCGAAAATCTGGACAGACCTACTTTGATGAAAGTAGTAGAAGATGTTTTTAAAACCTTATTACGCAAAAAATATGGTAGCGACGAAAATTTTGACGTAATTGTAAATGCCGAAAAAGGCGATTTGGAAATCATCCGCCGCCGGATGATTGTAGAAGATGGAGAAGTGCATGACCCACTTGCCGAAATCAGCTATTCAGAAGCCGTTAAAATAGAGCCCGATTTTGAAGTAGGCGAAGAATTGTATGAAGAAGTTGATATGCTCGACTTTGGCCGCCGTGCTATTTTAGCTGCCAAACAAACTTTGGCCAGCCGTATCAACGATTTAAAAAAGAATGTACTGGTAAAAAAATACAGCGATCGCATTGGTGAAATCATTTCTGCCGATGTGCATCAGGTTTGGAAAAAAGAAGTTTTATTAATGGATGAAGAAGAGAATGAATTAATTTTGCCAAAATCTGAACAAATACCACAAGACTTTTTCCGCAAAGGCGAAACCATACGTGCAGTTGTTGCAAGAGTTGATTTAAAAAACAATTCCCCTGTCATCATACTTTCACGAACCAGCCCTTTATTCTTAGCCAAACTTTTAGAAATAGAAGTACCGGAAATTTTTGACGGACTAATATCAATCAAGAAAATTGTTCGTGAGCCGGGTGAAAGAGCAAAAGTAGCAGTAGAATCTTATGACGACAGAATTGACCCCGTTGGTGCCTGTGTAGGCATGAAAGGAAGTCGTATTCATGGAATTGTACGTGAATTGAAAAACGAAAATATTGATGTTATTAATTACACCAATAATATCCAGCTACTCATTCAACGCTCTTTAACACCTGCTAAAATCAGCTTCATGAATATTGATACAGAGAAGAAGCAGGCTGATGTTTATTTGAAAGCTGATCAGGTATCGCTTGCCATTGGCCGAAGAGGCGTAAATATTAAATTAGCTTCTGAACTAACCGGATATACTTTAGATGTGTTTAGGGAAGATGAAGAAAAAACAGATGAATTTGACATTGACCTGGAAGAATTTAGCGATGAAATTGAACCCTGGGTAATTGAAGCATTCAAAAAAGTAGGATGCGATACGGCCCGCAGTGTTTTAAATTTAAATGAAGATGAACTGGAAAGAAGAACCGATCTGGAAAAAGAAACCATTGCCGAAGTAAGAAGAATTTTACAGGCCGAATTTGATAACGATGAAGCATAAAACCTTTCTTTTTTAATACCATAAAAAAAGTTTATGCAAAAACTTGAGTATTTTAAAGCAACATATTAGGCCATAAACGGTCTTATATATACATTTGAACGTTGCCTTTAACAAAAAGGCGCGGATGGATTAAATAAAACGGAATGTCAGAACTGAAATTACCACGATTATTAGCAGCAGCCAAAGAGTTTAATGTTGGTCAGGATACCATTATTGAATTTTTGGGGAAGAGAGGTTTTAACAAAGAGGAGCTGAAACCAACAGCCAAACTTTCAGTAGAAATGTATCTTGCCCTTCAGGCCGAATTCCAAAGTGATAAACAAGCTAAGAATAAAGCTGATCAGGTAGAAATACCTAAAATTGCTCCGGCAGAACCAAGAAAAAGAAAGGAAGAAGAAGAAGTAAGTTTTAAAAAAGAGGAAAAAAAATCACTCCCCAAAGAAGAACTTAAGGAAACATTGAAAGAAACAGAATCGGAATCTGTTCAGAAAAAAACTACACCAGCCGAAGTTCCTACCGTTGAATTACCATCTGAACCTATTCTTACAGAAGCGCCCATCATCCAGGAAAAGCATCCCGAACCGGAAGTAATTGTACCCGAAAAATCTGCAGAAGATGACTTTATTAAGTTAGAGGTTCCCGAAATAGAAGGGCCTAAAATTATTGCAAAGATTGATTTAGATGCAATAGATACTTCTACCAGACCTAAAAAATCTTCCAGAAAGAAAGAAGATACATCCGATAAAAAGGAACCGATAGTTGAAAGTACTACCCCGGTTACTCCACGTGTTCAACCCGAAGAAATTACGGTTGTTGCTAAAGAAGAACAACCCACAGCAACACCTGTAACCAATATAGAATCCAACATTCCACACCAGGATGGTGCACCGGTTATTGAAAATATTGAAGTGGAAAAATTAACCGGCCCCAAAATATTAGGGAAAATACAATTGCCAATTGACAGTGACACCCGGCCCAAACCTTCTTCACGTGAAGAAAGCCGTAAGCAACGCAAACGCATTCCGCTAAACAAAGTAGGTGGTAACCAACCCGGAGGACAATTTAACCGCGAACCCAAAGCAGGTGGCGGCCCACGTCAGGGTAATGTAGCTGCAGGTACTACTGTTAATGCAGGCGGTACACCGGTTACAGGACCCAACCGGCCCATACAACCCGCTAATAACCGCAATAATCAGCCGCAAGGTGGTGGCGGAACAGGTGGCAACCGGAACAACAATAACCGACATACCCCACACCAACGAGGTGCCGGACGTGATCATAGAAAAGAAGAAAAAGAAATTGACGCAAAAGATATTCAGGAAAAAATAAAAGAAACGCAGGCTAAATTAGCCGGTGCAGGTGGCAGAGGTAAAAGCCTAAAAGCAAAATATCGCCGTGCCAAACGAGATGAAGCTGCCGAATCAATGGGCGAATTATCGGAAGATAATAAACTACAGGTAACAGAATTTATCAGCGTAAGCGAACTGGCCAATTTAATGGACGTAAGTTTTGCAGATGTAATTGGTAAATGTATGAACCTGGGCATTATGGTGTCTATTAACCAACGCCTTGATGCAGAAGTAATTGAATTAGTGGCTAGTGAATTTGGCTATGAAGTAGAATTTATTGGCGTGGATGACGTGGATGAATTAAATGAGGAAGAAGAAGAGGAAGATACCCAAAACTTAGTAAGCCGCCCACCAATAGTAACCATTATGGGCCACGTTGACCATGGTAAAACCTCATTACTCGATTATATTAGAAATGCCAATGTAGTTGCAGGTGAAGCAGGCGGTATTACCCAGCACATTGGTGCGTATGAAGTTACCTTACCCGAAAGTGGCAAACACATTACATTTTTAGATACACCCGGACACGAAGCCTTTACCGCTATGCGTGCTAGAGGTGCAAAAGTTACAGACATTGCAGTTATTGTTATTGCAGCAGATGATGCCGTAATGCCACAAACCAAAGAGGCCATTAGCCACGCACAAGCTGCCAATGTACCCATGATTTTTGCCATCAATAAAATTGATAAAGAAGGCGCCAATCCACAAAAAATATATGAACAACTTTCCAATATGAATATTTTGGTGGAAGAGTGGGGTGGAAAATACCAAAGTCAAGAACTGAGTGCCAAACAAGGTTTAAATGTTGATTTACTTTTAGAAAAAATATTGCTGGAAGCAGAATTGTTAGATCTGAAAGCCAACCCCAATAAAGAAGCATCCGGCTCTATTATAGAAGCCACTTTAGATAAAGGTCGCGGCTATGTAGCTACTATTCTGGTTCAAAATGGCACCCTTAAACAAGGTGATATTATTGTAAGTGCACAATATTATGGCCGTGTTAAAGCCATGTTTAACGAACGGAATCAAAAAATTACAGAAGCACCTCCATCAACACCCGCAGTTATTTTAGGCTTAAATGGTGCACCACAGGCCGGTGAAAAATTTAAAGTATATAAAGGTGAATCTGAAGCCAAAGAATCTGCCAATAAACGGGCACAATTAATGCGTGAACAGGGACTTAGAGCACGTAAACATATTACCCTAGATGAAATTGGACGTAGATTAGCTTTGGGTAACTTTAAAGAATTAAATATTATCATCAAAGGTGATGTGGATGGTTCAATAGAAGCATTGAGCGATTCTTTACAAAAACTTTCTACCGCTGAAATTGCAGTGAATGTTGTACACAAAGCAGTGGGTCAGATTTCAGAAAGTGATGTATTGCTGGCTACCGCTTCTGATGCCATTTTAATTGGCTTCAATGTTCGCCCATCGGCACAAGCTGCCCGTCTGGCACAAAATGAGGGCGTAGAAATTAAAATGTACTCCATTATTTACAATGCTATTGAAGAAGTGAAGAGCGCCATGGAGGGTATGTTGGAACCCAAAATTCAGGAAAAAGAAGTGGCCACCGTTGAAGTACGCGAAGTATATAAATTTGATAAAGCTACCGTTGCAGGTTGCTTTGTTTTAGAAGGCCGTATAAAAAGAGATGCAAAAATCAGATTGTTTAGAGATGGCATCTTAATTTATCCACGTCAGGAAGGTGCATTTGCTGAATTAGGCAGTTTAAAAAGATATAAAGATGATGTAAAAGAAGTGCCCTCTAATATGGAGTGCGGCTTAACCATTAAAAATTATACTGATTTAGCAGTAGGTGATACCATTGTAGCTTATGAAGAAGTAGAAATAAAACGTACATTATAACCATACTTTCCTATCATTTGCTTCAGGATGTAGCGGGTAAGCCTGCCTGAAGCAAATTTTTTTGTTAAAAGCTTTAGCAGTGAGCAGTTTCACACAGTTTAGAAGTACTTTTGAAACACACAATACCTAAATATTTTATCCTGAATAGCATGCAGGAATAAACATTTTTAAATAAATGAAATAGCCTTGCAGGTGATACATAGTAAAAAATTATGAAGCAGTTTTTATTAGTAAGCATTCTTTTCTTTTCCGTATCTGCCACTATAAAAGCGCAGGTACAAAAAGTAGTAGCCGATAAAATTGTTGCCCAGGTTGGCGATAAAATTATTTTACGATCAGATGTAATGAATGCTATTTCAGATGCCAAACGTCAGGGTCAGGAAGCATCATTACCTCCACATCCTGAATGTGCCTTTTTAGAAGCACAACTCATTCAAAAAGCATTGGTTTTACAAGCTGAAAAAGATTCACTCGTTGTTTCTGATGAAGATTTGGATGCAGCTTTAGACAATCAAATCAGAGGTTTTATCAGAGAATATGGTTCGAAAGAAGTACTGGAGGAAATTGCAGGTAAAACCATTTATCAAATTAAAGAAGATTTCAGGCCGGCATTCAGAGACAGAAAATTAGCCGACCAGATGCGCAATAAAATTCTGGAGAACGTAAAAGTTACTCCCAATGAAGTAAAAGCATATTTCGATAAAATTCCAAAAGACAGTCTCCCATTTTTTGAAAGCGAAATTGAAGTGAGCCAAATTTTGGCACAGCCAAAAGCGAATAAAGAAGTAGAAGATTATGTATCAAAAGATTTATACAGCTATAAAAAACAAGTTGAATCGGGCCAGAAAAGATTTGATCAGTTAGCAAAGCTATATTCTGATGATGTGGAAACAGAAAAACAAGGTGGTTTATTACACCTGAACAGAAACGATAAATTCTGGGATCCTACATTTTTGGCCACTGTATTTAAATTGAAGGAAGGTCAAATTTCTCCGGTTATTAAATCAAAATTTGGTTTACACATCATTCAATTAGTAAGCCGTTCCGGCGATGATGCGGTAGTACGCCACATTCTTAAAATTCCACCGGTAACACAAACAGAAATTGATTTATCCGTTCAAAAATTAGACTCGGTTCGTAATTTAATTGAAACCAAACAAATGACTTTCGGTGAAGCTGTTAACCGCTTTAGCGACGATGATAACAGCAAATTTACCGGCGGTCAAATTCAGGGAAGAGATGGCAGTTCATACATTACCATTGATCAGTTACCCGATAAAGACTTAATTCCATTATTAAAAACACTGAAGCCCGGACAAATATCGCAACCACAAGTTTATACCGACGACCGGGGCAGAAAAATGGTACGATTGGTTTATCTGAAAACCAGAACAGAGCCACATCGCGAAAACCTGAAAGAAGATTATAACAAAATTGCACAACAAGCATTGGAAGATAAAAAACAATCGAAATTAGAACAATGGTTTAACGATCATTTACCTAATTTCTACATTACTATCGATAAAGAATTTAAAGGTTGCAAATCGTTGGATGAGTGGTGGAAATATGCTGCTAGAAATTAAAAGTTGTAGCATATATAGTTCAATCCACTTTCTTCAAACATATTCAAAACCATTTTACCAACAGCAGAAATGGTTTTTTATTTTTTAAAAGAGGGCACTCTATCTGCAATAAAAAAATTGCAGAATTACAGCCCACTTTGTATCATTACACCAACTGTACACCGTTATTTTAAAGTAAATTCAAAATTTATACGGTAGCAACTTCGGCCTCTTTCAACAATTGCAGATGCGCCTGAAACAAATTGCTCAACAAATTTTCAGATTTTTTTTCAGTACCAATCAAATCCTGTAAACTCACTTTATCTAATAATTGATCAATGGAGAACTGCACCATTTGCCACAATGAACGCACAGAACAATCTACCGAATTATTGCAAAAACGCATAGATCCGGAATACGTACCGCAAAACTCTTTTGAAAACAATGCCCCACCCAATGATTTTAATACCTTATTTACATTAATTTCAGATGCAGGTCGGGCCAAAACATAACCGCCCACATTACCGGGTGTACTATTAATATATCCTGCCTTCCGCAACAATCGGGTTAATTTAGCCACATAAGCCATTGTTAAACCCTCGGCAACACTCAGTGCTTGTATGCTCATGCTTTCACTATCCTTACACCTTGCAATGCGGAGTAAAATACGAAAACCATATTCTTCCTGTGAAGTTATTTTCATGTTGCAATTTTTTAAGGTAAGCGTACAGATTTAAATATATTAAAAAATAATTTATTTATTTTCAGTATTAAATTTGAATGCCGGCGTTACATAAATCCTAAAGTAAGTTGAGCAGCCTCACTCATCATACTTCTATCCCATGGCGGATCCCAAACTACTGAAACATGCACATCATTTACCCCTTCAATAGCACGCACTTTTTGGTCAACTTCAATCGGTAATTCCTGAGCAGCCGGGCAACTGGGTGCAGTTAAAGTCATTACAATCTGCACATTGTTAATAGGCAGAATTTCAACTTCATAAATCAGACCCAGCTCGTAAATATCTACCGGAATTTCCGGATCGTATATTTCATGTAAAGCTTCAATCACTTTTTCTTTTAATGCTTCCGGTTCCATAGTTTTCCTTTTTCAGGAGTTAATAGATTGAAACGCCAATGCATAATGTTTCATTTGCTGAATCATGGCACGCAAACCATTGGAACGGGTTTGTGCCAAATGTGTCATCATGCCTATTTCTTGTAAAAAATCTAATTGTGCTTGTAAAATTTCCTGAGGCGTAACGCCGGATAAAACTTTAATCAGCAAACTCACCAATCCTTTTACAATTACCGCATCACTATCTGCTTTAAAAAATACTTTCCCATCTGAATAATTGGCTACTAACCAAACAGTTGACTGGCAGCCTTTAATGATATTTTCTGCTAACTTATATCGCTCATCCAGCGGTGGAAGTTTTTTACCCAGTTCAATGATGTATTCATATTTTTCTTCCCAGCTATCCAATAAAGCAAATGCTTCAATTATTTCTGCCTCTCTTGCTGCAATAGTGCTTGATTCACCCATATTATAAAAGCATTTTAATTGATTTTTGAATGCCGTTAATTAGCCGGTCTACTTCTTCCATTGTATTATATACGGCAAAAGAAGCACGAACCGTTCCGGGAATACCCAAACGGTGCATTAAGGGTTGTGTACAATGATGCCCGGTTCTAACGGCAATGCCCTGATTATCTAATAAAACACCCATATCTTGCGGATGAATATTGTTTACCAGAAAAGAAATAACTCCGGTTTTATTTTCAGCCGTTCCATAAATGCGCAAGTTGGGAATTTGGAGCATTTGTTTCGTAGCATATTCCAATAATTCTTTTTCATGTTGGTGTATCATTGCAACATCGGTTTCACGCATAAAATCAATCGCTGCCTTTAATGCAATGGTATCAGCAATGTTTGGGGTGCCTGCTTCGTATTTATACGGCAATTCAGCATAAGTAGTTTTGGCAAAACTTACTTCTTTTATCATTTCGCCACCGCCCATAAATACGGGCATTGCTTCTAACAAAGCCTTTTTACCATACAAAACACCAACGCCTGTTGGAGCATAAATTTTATGTCCTGAAAAAGCATAGAAGTCACAATCCATTTTTTGTACATCAATATCTAAATGTACAGTAGCCTGAGCGCCATCCACTAACACAAGCGCACCAGCGTTGTGTGCCATTTGTATGATTTCAGATATAGGATTGATGGTGCCTAAACTATTCGATACATAAGTAATGGCAACCAATTTCGTTTTAGACGTTAGCAGTTGCCGGTAAACATCTAACAACAACTCACCTTCATCGCTAATGGGAATAACCTTTAATACTGCTTTTTTTTCTTCACAAAGTATTTGCCAAGGCACAATATTGGAGTGATGTTCCATTTCAGAAATGATGATTTCATCACCTTCCTGAATATTTTTTCTTCCCCATGTATTAGCAACCAGATTGATTGACTCAGTGGTACCTCGTGTAAAAATTATTTCTTCGGTACAAGATGCATTGATAAAAACCTGCACTGCTGTGCGTGTTGCTTCATAAGCGGCCGTTGCTTCTTCTGCAAGTGTATGAATACCTCTGTGAATATTGGCATTTGAGTGCATATAATAATGGCTCAATGCATCAATAACAACCATTGGCTTTTGTGTAGTTGCAGCATTATCGAGATATACGATAGGCTTGTTATGAATAGTGCGCTTCAATATTGGGAATTGTTTCCGAATATCTTCCACCTGCAATGTATTCAATATATGGGTTGATGTTTCCATGATGATATCAGCTGATTTGAACGGAGAGCCTGTTTACAATCAGTGTTTCAATGTGTTCGCGTAATGATTCAATTTTAATTTTTTCAATAACATCGTTTGCAAATGCCTGCAACAACATAGCTTTAGCCTGTGCAGCATCAATACCACGGGAACGCAGATAAAACAAAGCTTCCTCATCTAACCTTCCTATAGTACATCCATGAGAACATTTAACATCGTCAGCAAAAATTTGTAACTGAGGTTTGGTATTTACACTGGCCATTTCACTCAACAAAATATTTTTGTTACTCTGGTATGCATTGATTTTTTGAGCCTGTGGCCGCACATAAATTTTTCCGCTAAAAACGCCTGTAGTTGCATCATCCATTACACCTTTATACAACTCATTACTAAAGCAATGGGGTTCTCTGTTATCAACCAATGTATGGTTATCAGCATGTGTATTCCCTTTCAACAAATACAAGCCATACATATGTGCCTCATTACCTGGTGTTTCCATAATAATATTGGTGTTGTTACGAACCATGCCACCATCTAAAGTAACCACTACGGTATGCACATAACTTTTGCCAATTTGGCGAATATGGGTTGTGTTTACCTGATTAGCTACTGCAATATCATTTTGTAGTTTATAATATTCAAACACCGCATTGCCTGCAACCACCACTTCCATTACTTCATTTGTAAAACTATCTGAACTACCTGCAGTTTTATATGTTTCAACCAACTTCAATTCAGCTGATTCTGCCAGATATATCAAACTGCGGGGCTGAGCCAGAACCGGATTTTGAACAGTATCGGCAATATGATAAATATACAATGGCAGTGCTACCTGTACTTTTTTGGGAACATACACAAATACACCACCGTTAATGAAAGAGGTATTTAGTGCATGAATACCATCCTGCAAATACAAACTGCTTTTACCTAAGTGCTCTTTCAAAATATCAGAAAAACGTATATCATTCGCTGCTTCTTCCATTGATATAATAACCAGTTCATTGGCTGCAGAACGAATATTAGAAAGCAACGGATTGTACAAACCATTTACAAATACCAGTTCATTGGCTGTTGCACTATCCGGCAAGCGAAATGTATTAACAGACGCCTGATTGATGGTTGAAATTTTTTCAGAAAAACTGTATGACTGTTTAAATAAATTACTGACCGGAGTATACCGCCACTCTTCATTTTTATAAGATGGAATACCTACATTTTGATAGGCTTGAAAACCTTTTTGTCTAACCTCATTCAACAACACATTTGGATGCGATGATTGCAATGTGCCAAACTTTTCTTCTATATACGCCGTTTGTAAAATTGCCATATTACTGGAATATTTTTGGAATTGATTTTAAATAGTTGTAGCCCCAAACTCTTCTTTAATATAGTCGTAGCCTTGGTCTTCCAGAGTTAGTGCTAACTCCTTGGTTCCTGATTTTACAATACGTCCCTTATACAAAACATGTACAAAATCGGGTTGTAAATAATCCAATAAACGTTGATAATGGGTAATAACAATAATAGCGTTGTCTTTATTACGCAGTTTATTTACACCACTGGCTACTATTCGTAAGGCATCAATATCCAATCCTGAATCTGTTTCATCCAAGATAGTGAGCTTCGGTTCAAGCATCGCCATCTGAAAAATTTCATTCTTCTTTTTTTCACCGCCTGAAAAGCCTTCATTCACTGATCGTGTCAGCAGGGCTTTATCAATTTCAACCAACTGCATTTTTTCTTTCATTAATTTCAAAAAAGCTACGGCATCTAAGGGTTCTAAGCCATGGTATTTTCTTTTTTCATTTAAAGCAGTTTTAATAAAATTGGTAGTGCTTACACCCGGAATTTCAACCGGATATTGGAAGGCAAGAAACAACCCTTCTCTGGCTCTTTCTTCAGGCGAAAGTTCCAACATATTTTTCCCAAGAAACTCAATTGAGCCCTCAGTTACTTCATACTCTTCCCTTCCTGCCAGTACAGATGCCAGCGTACTTTTACCCGAACCATTCGGACCCATGATGGCGTGTACTTCGCCGGGTTGAATATCAAGATTGATTCCTTTTAAAATTTCTTTACCTTCAATAGCAGCATGAATGTTTTGAATAGATAACATATTATTAAAATGTAATTAATGAAAAAATTAGTTTTAACCAACACTTCCTTCCAGACTGATAGCCAGCAGTTTTTGTGCTTCTACAGCAAATTCCATAGGCAATTGATTCATCACTTCTTTTGCAAAGCCCGTAACAATGAGCGCTACGGCAGCTTCAGTATCAATACCGCGTTGACGGCAGTAAAAAAGCTGGTCTTCACCAATTTTAGAAGTGGTGGCCTCATGTTCAATAACAGCTGATGGATGCGCAGCTTCTATGTAAGGAAAGGTATGTGCACCACACTGATCGCTCAAAAGCAAAGAATCGCACTGAGAAAAATTACGGGCATTGATGGCATTTTTACCCACCCGAACCAATCCGCGATAACTATTCTGGCTTTTGCCAGCTGAAATACCTTTTGATACAATTCGGCTACGGGTGTTTTTGCCCAAATGAATCATTTTGGTACCGGTATCGGCTTGCTGTAAATGATTGGTAAGTGCTACTGAATAAAATTCGCCAACAGAATTATCGCCTTTCAAAATTACACTAGGATATTTCCAAGTAATGGCAGAACCTGTTTCTACCTGCGACCAAGATATTTTAGCATATTCGCCTAAGCAAATACCTCTTTTGGTAACAAAATTGTAAATACCTCCGGCACCATTGGCATCGCCTGGATACCAGTTTTGTACAGTCGAATATTTAATTTCGGCTTTGCGATGCGCCACCAATTCAACCACAGCGGCATGTAATTGATTTTCATCCCGTTTAGGGGCAGTACAACCTTCCAGATAACTTACATAAGATTCTTCTTCTGCCACAATCAGTGTTCTTTCAAACTGACCTGTATTTTCAGTATTTATTCGGAAATAAGTAGATAATTCCATGGGGCAACGAACCCCTTTGGGAATATAGCAGAATGAACCATCGGTAAAAACAGCACTATTCAGGGCTGCAAAATAATTATCGGTCATGGGCACTACAGAGCCTATATATTTTTGGACCAGCTCCGGATGGTTTTGAATGGCCTCGCTCATAGAGCAAAAAATAATACCCACTTCGGCCAATTGTTTTTTAAAGGAAGTAGCTACAGACACACTGTCCATTACCACATCCACAGCCACACCGGTTAATCGTTTTTGCTCATTAATCGATATCCCCAATTTCTCGAAGGTTTTCAGTAATTCGGGATCTACTTCATCCAATCCGTTTAAGGCCTTTTTCTTTTTGGGAGCAGCATAATAAATAATATCCTGGAAATTAATAGGTGGATATGTTACATTGGGCCATTGGGGCTCTTCCATTTTTAGCCAGTGGGCAAAAGCTTTTAACCGCCAGTTCAGCATCCATTCAGGCTCATTTTTTTTCTTTGAAATGAGCCGTACAATTGATTCATCAATTCCTTTTGGAACAGTATCTGTTTCAATGTCTGTAACAAACCCGTACTTGTACTCTGAACCAATGGTTTGTTCCAAAACATCCATTTCTTCTTTCATTCTACCTGTTTTTTTATCGTGAAGAGCAATTCGGTAACAACTGCAAAGTTAACAGCTTTTTACTGTTTGTACAAAATAGTATAAACAGAAAATTAAATTTTCTGCATTTCAAAAGTAGGCTCCCGTTGGTTAGTTTTTATAAAAATTTAAAAAAGCACGATTGACTGATGCTTCTAAAATTCCCTTTTTGATTGAAAATAAGAAAAATTTGAAAAATTGCATGTATGTACATACATTTGTGTTATGAAATTAGAACAAGCCATACAAAGTAATAAATTTAAAGACGAGGTGCATAAATCGGCATTGAACATTTTATATACTGCCTGGTGGTTAAAAACCCAATCGGCCATTATTTTAAAGCAATTTGGCATTACACATGAACAGTTTAATGTACTGCGTATTTTAAAAGGGAAACATCCGGATGACATGTGCGTAAGAGACATTGCAGGAAGGATGATTGAAAAAAACTCAAATGTGCCCAGAATTATAGACAGACTGGAACTAAAAAAATTGGTAGAACGCAAGCAATCACAAATTGACAAACGTGAAACGGTAATTCATTTAACACCATTAGGTGTAAATCTTTTAGAAAAATGCAGTGAGGCGATAGATACACACCGAGCCACTGAATTTGCAATAAATAATGAAGAAGCAAGGCAACTCAATGCATTACTCGAAAAAATCCGATCGAAAGAAGTATAAAAATTTTTTAAGTAGATAGATGTACATACATATAATTAACAAAATAAGCACATTCAAAATTTAAAGTATTAAAACATGAAAACCATTTTACATACAGCGGCTTCAAGAGGTCATGCACAACATGGCTGGTTAAACAGCTGGCATACCTTCAGTTTTGCAGATTATTATAATCCGGAACGTATGCATTTTGGTGCATTAAGGGTTTTAAATGATGATACTGTTGCTCCGGGAATGGGCTTTGGAGCGCATCCACACCAAAATATGGAAATCATATCAATACCCCTGCATGGTGATTTACATCATAAAGACAATACGGGCCGTGATGCCATTATTAAAGAAAATGATGTACAGATAATGAGCGCAGGCAGTGGCATTGTGCACAGCGAAACCAATGCCAACAAAGACAAACAGGTACAGTTTTTACAAATATGGGTAATGCCTAAAAATTTAAATATTGCGCCCAGGTATCAGCAAATCACATTACAGCAGGAAGATTTATTGAACCGTTTAAAAACCATTGTTGCACCCAATGATGAAAATGCATTATGGATCAATCAGGATGCATGGTTCAGTATGGCCAAATTTTCAAAAGATACTTCGATCGAGTATCGTTTGCAGAACAAGAACCATGGCGTTTACATTTTTATGATAGAGGGTGCCGCAAATGTTAACAAAATAACATTAAACGTAAGAGATGCGCTGGGGGTTACAGCAACCGATAACTTTCCATTGTCTGTTCAGGCAGGCTCACATATTTTATTAATGGAAGTGCCCATGTTGCAATAAATATAAAGCATACAAAAAAACATGTCAACAAAAAATATTCAGCGAATTATTTCCGGCAACCCTACCCAAGTTGGTAGTATTGATGTGCTGGAATTACTACCTAACAGCGGCAATTTTTTTGATCCTTTTTTAGTATTCCATCATGGCATAGCCAAAGCAGACCCTGCCATTCCCATCCGTTTGCAGGGTGTTGGGCCACACCCACATCGTGGCTTTTCGGCTATTAGCTTTATTTATAAAGGAGGTGTGCACCACCAGGATAGCCGGGGCAATAATCATGTAGTATATGCAGGCGGTACCCAATGGATACATGCAGGAATGGGTATTATTCACAGCGAACGCGTACCTGCCGATATTTTTGAACACGGCGGTGTACAGGAATTGTTACAGGTTTGGATTAATACACCTGCAGCCCATAAAATGGATCAGCCGCATTATTATCCTGCAACGCAAGCGGAAACACCCTCCATTCAAACACCAGATGGTTTAACCAACATCTTAATCCCCTCCGGAGAACTGGATGGCATTAAAGGTATCATTCCAACTTTTACACCAGTCAATACATGGATGGTGCAAATGAAAAAAGGCGGTGTGTATACTTTTCATATTCCGGCTACACACCAATCGTTGGTGTATGTATTAAGTGGGGCCATATCATTCAATTCCAACACAAGCATTGCTGCCCGCCGGTTAGCATTGTTGCAGCAAAATGGAACAACATTTACCATTGAAGCTATCGAAGACAGTAATTTATTTATTGGCAGTGGCGAACCTTTGAACGAGCCCATTGCGGCACACGGCCCTTTTGTAATGAATACACAAACAGAAATTTTACAATCGTTTAAAGATTACCAAATGGGCAAAATGGGGGTTTTAATTGAAGCAACATCTTAAATACAAACACATATTTATTCATTAAACTTTAAAAACAAAAAAAATGGCAACCTACAAAATTGATGCAGCACACAGTGAAGTAACATTTAAAGTAAAACACCTGATGATTTCAAGTGTAACCGGAAAATTTCAGCAATTCGACGGGAGTTTACAAGCTGAGAAAGATGATTTTACCGATGCAAAAATCAACTTTGAAGCCGATGTAAACAGCATTACTACCGGCAATGAACAAAGAGACGGGCATTTAAAAAGTGATGATTTTTTTGCAGCCGACAAATTTCCAAAGCTTCTTTTCCAATCAACCGATGTGAAGAAAGTAAATGATGAAAAATACAGCTTAACCGGCAACCTAACCATCAGAGATATTACCAAAACCGTGACTTTAGATGTTACATACGGCGGTCAGATTGTGGACCCTTGGGGACAAACCAAATTGGGTTTTGAAGTAGAAGGAAAAATTAATCGTAAAGATTTTGGCCTTACCTGGAGCGCCACTACCGAAACCGGCGGTATAGTAGTAAGTGATGAAGTGAAGTTACACATGAATTTTGAGCTGGTGAAACAAGCCTGATAGTATGCACAATACCCATTTCAAAATATTGGCAGGATGAACATTTGCTATTCATCCTGCTTTTTTCCGGAAATAAAAACCATAAAAGCAACTTTCCAACACATTTGCTGTTGAATTAGGCAACAAATATTGATTATGAATATTGAAATTATTTCAGGCAGTCCCAGAAAAGATAGTGTTACCCAAAGACTATCCATTTATTTAAAGAATTATTTGGCAGAAAATTCAGCACATACTGTACAAATGATTGATGTAAAAGATTGGGAAATAGGGCTTTTACAGCAGGTATATACTTCAGAAGAGCATGCTCCCGAACATCTACAACCATTGGCCAGGAGAATTTTTGCTGCCGATGCCTTTATTTTGGTAACCCCCGAATACAATGGCAGCTATTCTGCAGCTTTGCAAAATTTATTGGATCACTTTCCCAAACAACCGCATAAAACGTTTGGCATTGTTACCGCATCAACCGGTGCATTGGGTGGCATGCGAAGTGCACAACAATTATTATTACTGGTACCGGCCTTATTTGGCATTGCATCACCCTATTTACTCGTAACACCATTTGTGGATCAAAAATTTAGCCCCGAGGGTAAGTTGTTGGATAGCAGCTTTCAAAAAAACATTGACAATTTCATGAAAGAATTTTTATGGCTTGCAGAAAGTTTGCATCCCGAACCGGTAACTTCCTATAATTAACCTTTCAATAAAGTGGCGGAGTTGTAACTTCGCCACTTCTTTTTATAAACTATACATGAGCGACGAAATAAAACACGAATGCGGTTTGGCATTCATCCGGTTACGCAAACCCTTATCATTCTATCTGGAAAAGTACGGAACGGCCCTTTACGGTTTAAACAAATTGTACCTTTTAATGGAAAAGCAACACAACCGTGGGCAGGATGGCTCCGGTATTGCTTCCGTAAAATTAAATGTACCCAATGGCTATGCATTTTTAAACAGAATGCGCAGCGCTGTTCCACAATCTATTGCAGAAATTTTTTATAGAATTGGTTTAGAAGTACAGGAACTGGAAAAATACCAGAAAGACATTACACAACAGCCCGAATTATTAAAAGGTCATTTACCCATGCTGGGCGAACTAATGTTAGGCCATTTGCGGTATGGTACCCAGGGAAAAAACAATGCAGAATTTTGCCACCCTTTTATAAAAAGAGATTTATTACCGGGAAGGAATTTAGCCTTAGCCGGCAATTTTAATTTGGTGAATACGGAAGAACTGTATCAATTACTGAATATTGAACCCGGCGAATTTCAAAAACAAAGCGATTTGGCTGCCATGATGGAAGTGGTGCATCATTTTTTGGTAAAAGAAGATGAAGCAAACCCCAACCAGGCCTCCATAACACAAGTGCTAAAAAAAGCCACCCCATTGTTTGATGGTGGATATACTTTTGGCGGATTAACAGGTAACGGTTACAGCTTTGTGATGCGTGATGCACATGGCATAAGACCTGCCTATTATTTTGTGCATGATGAATTTATTGTGGCAGCCAGTGAAAGGGCCGCCATACGCACTACTTTTAATGTGGGCGAAAATGAAGTAAAAGAATTAATGCCCGGTTGTGCTTTAATTGTAAATGATGATGGGAAATATGCCATTGAACAAATTTTACTCCCAAAGGAAAGAAGAGCCTGCTCTTTCGAGCGCATTTATTTTTCACGTGGCAGCGATGAAAAAATTTACCGCGAAAGAATTGCCTTAGGACACCATCTAAGCAAAACAGTATTAGAAAGCATTGATTATAATTTAAAACAAACCATTTTTTCATACATACCCAATACCGCAGAAGTAGCATTTTATGGCTTAGTAAAGGGAATGGAAGAATACCTGAACCAAATTAAAATTCAACGCATTTTAAGTTGGGGCAATGATTTTACGGAAGATAAACTGCAGGAAATGATTAACCGTAAAATAAGACAGGAAAAAATAGCGATTAAAGATGTGAAGCTGCGCACTTTTATTACAGAAGACAATAGCCGAAATGAAATGGTGCAGCACGTCTATGATATTACTTACGGTACCGTAAAAAAACAGGAAGACACTTTAGTGGTTATTGACGATAGTATTGTAAGAGGTACTACTTTAAAAGAAAGCATCATAAGAATGTTGGCCCGTTTAGAGCCTAAAAAAATTATTGTAGTTTCTTCAGCCCCGCAAATACGTTACCCAGATTGCTACGGAATTGACATGAGCAAAATGGGCGATTTCATTGCTTTTAAAGCAGCCCTTTCATTGCACAAAAAACGGGATATGGAAGCCGATCTGGAGCAGTTGTTCCAAACCTGCAAAGAAATGGAACGCAACAATCAGTTACATACCGAAAATATGGTTCGGCAGGTGTATAAACCCTTTAGTACAGAAGAAATATCGGCTGAAATTGCCCAATTAATTACGCCTTCTGAATTAAATTTAGATGTAGAAGTGATTTTTCAAACCATTGAAGATTTGCATGAATCATGCCCTACCAATACCGGCGACTGGTATTTTACTGGCAACTATCCCACCCCTGGTGGCAACAAGGTTTGCAATAAAGCTTTTATGAATTATATGGAAGGGAAAAATGTAAGAGGCTATTAATTAAACGCTAAATGCATCATGAAGCAATTATTAATTATTCGGCATGCCAAAAGTAGTTTGGATGCATTTACTGATTTTGACCGGCCTTTAAACAATAGAGGACAAATGGAGGCTGCTGAAATGGCCCAAAAACTCATTGCAGAAAATATTACTGTAGATGCTTTTATTTCAAGCCCGGCTTTAAGAGCCATGAGCACTGCCTCTTATTTTTTAGAAGCCTTTCAACAAAAGGGAAAATTGTTGTACAATCTAATTATTGAAGCACCCGAATTATACGCCGCCGAATTAGATACTTTTTTTCATGTTACTGAAAAATTAGATGATGCCATTCAGTCGGCCGCCTTGTTTTCACACAATCCGGGCATTACAGAGTTTGCCTACAAATGTTCCTCTTTTAAACAAGAAGTAGTGCCCATGCCTACCTGCGGGGTAGTTGGCATTGCTGTAGATGCAGCTTCCTGGAAAGATTTCAGCGCAGCGCCTAAGCATTTTCTGTTTTTCTATTCCCCCAAAAAAATTTAAATACATTTTTTTTACTATTCACCAAAAACACGCCGGCAAAAATACATAAGCCTGCCAGTAATTTAGTGAGTGTAAAATGTTCGCCCAAAAGCCATACTGCAATAATAGCTGCAAATACCGGTTGTGTATAAATATAACTTCCTGTTGCAGATGCACCGATAACCGAGATACCATACACATTAAAGAGATAGGCAACAAATGTAGCCCCTACACAAATCAAAGCCAATACCAACCATTCAAATATGCCAAAAGCATGCCATTGGGTTACAAAAAAATCGTTCCAGCAAAAGGGAATTAAAAACAAAGCTCCAAAAGTAAAAATCCAGCGCATTACATGCAATGCGCTATATACCTGCATTAAAGGGCGAACCCAAACCATATAAAAAGCATAAGAGATGGCGTTCACCAAAATATACAAATCGCCAATAAGACTGTCTTGCCTGTTGCCACTATTTTGTTTCATGGCAATTAAAATAACAGCGCCGGATACGCCCATTAATAATCCCAATATTTTTACAACAGATAACCGTTCTTTTAACAACCATGCAGCAATGAATGTAATGAATATGGGTGTTGCCAAAGCAAGCAGCGATGCATGTATAGAAGAAGTAAGTGACAGGCCTTTAATAAAAAATAACTGATTAATAGTAACACCGGTAATACCACAGAGCACAAATAAGGGAATATGTTTGCGTTCAATGCCGGCGCTGTTTCCAGGCTTTAATAAAAACAATGTCCAAAATAATATCAGTGCTGTTACTACCCTCGCAAAGTTTAATCCAAAAGGTAAAATAAATGGAGGGGTAATATATTTTACGGCTGCATAATTTACGCCAAAAAGCAGATTGGTGATTAATACGGCTGCATGTGCATTCCACTTGGTATTACTGAACATATTGCAAATATAGCAGCACGCTTACTTGGTTTTAAAGATTTTGTATGAGCAACTTTAATTGTTGTGCGGTAAAAATTTTGGGCTGTAGAGTTTTAAAAGGAAACTGTTCAAGTGCTGTTAACTGTTCTGCTATATTCAAATGCTCTTGTTTCACCATAAAACACAATTGTAAGTCGGCTAAACGTTCTGCCAGATACTCCTGTTCCGTTTGTCCGGGCGTAGGTATAAAAAAACATTTTTTTTGCAACGATAGTAATTCCATTACCGTAGTATAACCACTTCTTGCAATTACAAATTTGCTCTGCTCAATCACCTGTTGCAATGCTTTACCCGGTAAATGTGATAAAATATTGTGTTTGCTTTTGATGGCATTTGCCTGTTCTGGCAACCCTCGCAAAACAATAATACTTGCATCTATCTGCTCTATTTGAGAAAGGACTATATTTTCAAGACGGGTACGCTGCGGTTCGGGGCCGGATAACAGAAAGCAATAATCATAAACATATTCCGGATGGAATGTAGTAGTGCTTTCAAATCTAGATAACATTCCCATGTATTGCACAGGAATAGCAGGTAATTGTTTGGGATGAGACAGTATTCCCGCTAATCCCTCATCACCGCCCATATCAGGCACCCAACAAGTATCAAAACGATTAATGTATTGGTAGTTGATACGTTGCAGCAAATTTCTTAACCATTGATAAGGAGCCATAATGGTTAATTGATGGGTAATGAAGGTGCAATGAACAGCAGGATGGTATAATCCAAAACGGTTATCACTGATTACCCAATCAATGGAATATTGCTGTACCATTTCATGCAGTACTGCATGTTCATTTTTAATGGCACGAATAATTTTAGGCACCTGCAGCAATAATTTAACTGGCAACCATGTACTGCTTTGCGCATATTGAACATGGTATCCGGCTAAGGGAACAATGGTTAAATGAGGAAATTCTTTTTGCAGCAAAGCAGCCGACTTACCGGATGCAGCCAGAATTACATGGTAATGATTGATAATCAGGGCATTAATTATAGGAATACAGCGGGTTGTATGACCCAACCCCCAATCTAATGGTGCTACCAATACATTTTTGCCCTTAATTTTCACCGAAATATTTGGTGTTAATGATTTTTTTATCAATTTATACCGTATTTTTATTTTTACGGAAGAAAATAATCATGTTTCATCAGCGCAACAAAATACGAATAGTTCTGTTATTATTAATGATGGGATTAGCTTCCTGCGGAATTTTGAGTAAATCTAATTATAAGAAACATTGTATGTGCCCTGTTTATAAACCTGTATAAAAAATTTCATTTATCCCCAAATGAATTAAATATATATGAAAAATAGCAGCAGAGATCTTTTAGTACTTTCTAAAAGCGAGTTAATTGGACCCGATGATTTTGCCAATGAAGTTGCGCAATTAAATCTATTACTGCACCGAACAGAAAGTTTCCGTAATTTTTGTATTGCCAATGAATTAATTGATGTGAACCGATCGAAAATAATCCGTTCGCAACATTTAATGCAACAAGCTATTAAAGACCGGTTATACAAACCTTTTGTTTTTATCTGCAATAAAAACTAATTGCCACCTTCATCACCTGTTCCACGTCCTATTGATCCAAAAATAATTTTAAAAAGAGAGGCTGTCTCAAAAGTCCGAGGCAGCCTCTTTTTATTCGGTAAGGGGGGGGTGGTGGAGAAAGTTTTCATTTAAGCCATTCTCAAACGCTTCATTTTACTTTTGAAATTTCCTCTTTTTTATACGTTTTATTTCAGTTATTGTAATGCAGCCAAAGCTTTTTCCAATCCATTCAGCATAGGAACAATATCTTCTTCCCGGCAGGTACCTACACTCAATCTGTACCAACTGCTATTGCGGCCGGCGCCAAAAGCATAAAAAGGAACAATGGCTATTTTAGCTTCAGATAGAATATAACCTGTAACCGCATCCTGGTTTTCAAGCAGTTGGCCTTCCTTTGTTTTTTTGCCGGTTAAATTCATTTGAACAGTTAAATAAATAGCAGCCTGCGGTGCAATGGCATCAACAGAATATCCTTTTTTTTGCAATGCTTTAATACCCTGGTAAATACTGTTCAATCTAAACTCAAGTGCTTGTTTATAGCTGTTCAAATACCGATCAATTGCTTCTGTTTGTCCCAAATATTTTGCAACTGCATGCTGTTCTGCCATTGGCGCCCATGCACCAAGATGGCTTAAAATTGCCTTCATTTTGGCAATGATAGCAGCAGGACCAACTGCCCATCCTACCCGTACACCCGTTGCTGCAAAAGCTTTAGAAATACCATCAATAAAGATGGTGTATTCCCGCATTGCTGGCCTTAAGGTAACCGGATTATAATGTTGAATATCGCCATAGGTAAGTGTCCAATACATTTGATCAAACATCACATATAATTTTTTTGCATCGGGCGGCCTGTTGTTATTTTCTTCCAGTACCATATCACATATCTGCTCTAAAGATGTTTTGGATAGTGTAGTTCCGGTAGGATTTTGCGGTGTACACAAACAAAGTAACGTAGCCCCCTTGATGTGTGGTGCAATGGCTTCGGCTGTAGGCATAAAATTATTTTCCGCAGTACACTCAATGGTACAATGTTGCCCTTGTGTTAAATGAACGTAGTGATTATTATTCCAGGATGGTACCCCATAAATTACTTTATCGCCTGCATCTACCAATGTTTCAAACAAGGTATAAATTAATGGCCTGCCACCTGATGCAATTTGTATTTCATTTTCAGCATAAACCAACCCCTCTCTTTGCGCCAAAAATGCCGAAACAGCTTTACGTAACAAAGCAATACCATCTGCAGGCGGATAATTGGTAAACTTTTTTTGATAGGCTTCTATAATATATTGCTCCAACTCGGTAGGAATAGGAAATACGGAAGAATCAAAATCGCCAATGGTGTAATTATAAATTTTTTCTCCTTTCTTAATGCGTTCTGTAATAGCATTGCCCAACTTTACAATTTCACTACCAATCAGGCTCTCAGCCAACTTACTTACTTTTACCATTTCCAAATTTTTATTGATTAAAACTTACAACTGTTAGCAAAATTACAGTAATCGGGCGGAGTGGCCATAAAAAAAACGACCGCTTTTAAAGAGCCGCTATTGAATGATACATATGTACTATTAATGATTCTCGTTGTATTTTTTTTCTGCTTCCTGTGCCTTTTTAAAATCTAAAACCACGCCATTAATACAATAACGCAACCCTGTTGGTGGCGGACCATCTTCAAACACATGGCCTAAATGCGATTTACAGCGACCGCATTCCACCTCAGTTCTTTTCATGCCATAACTGTTATCCGGTAAATAAATTACTGAATTTTTACTAATGGGTTCATAAAAACTTGGCCAACCACATCCACTGTCAAATTTTGTATCGCTTTTAAATAATGCATTACCACAAACAGCGCAATAATAGGTACCCACTTCTTTAAAAGTTTCAAACTTACTGGTAAATGGACGTTCGGTGCCTTTTTCTCTTGCCACATAATACACTTCGGGTGAAAGCAATTCTTTCCACTCCGCATCGGTTTTTACAATGGCAGCACCGGCATCTGCACCGGTTTTTGAAAATTCGTTTTTGGAATTGTTTTCCATAACTGTTGTTTTTGTTTGGGGTTGACTATAACAACTATTCATTAGCAAAAATAGTGTTATTGAAAATAAATTTAATTTCATGATTTTCGTTTTAACCATTTGCTTGCCAGCAATGATTGTATGAGATTCTATGAATGCATTGCAAAGCGCTTTATAAAAAATTTCAGCATGCTATATGCAGACAATAAAACTACGCAAATAGACAGAAAATGGTTTGGAGGCAAATGTTAAAGCCAAATAATTAACAGGTAGCGCAGTAGTTTGTTCATTTGTTAAAGGAAATGTAAAGCGCAAGGCTTATATTTGTTCCTCATTTAAAGAGCGTGTGGCTATGTTTAATATTATTCTGTTTGGCCCTCCCGGAAGCGGAAAAGGAACACAAAGTGAAAAATTAGTAGCTAAATATCACCTGAAACATTTAAGTACCGGCGATTTATTACGCAGCGAAATTGCAGCGCAAACTCCTTTGGGTTTGGAAGCCAAAAGCCTAATGGACAAAGGGCAATTGGTTCCCGATGAAGTAGTAGTTGGTATGATTAGTTCTGCGTTGGAGCATCATCCTGATGCCAAAGGATTTTTGTTTGATGGTTTTCCCAGAACCAAAACACAATGTGAAGCATTGGATGCACTTTTAAAATTAAAACATACCCAGATAAATGTAGTGCTGGCGCTGGAAGTAAGTGAAGAAGAATTGGTGAAACGCCTATTGAACAGAGGCTTAACCAGTGGTCGTAGTGATGATACCAATGAGGCTATTATCAGGGCCAGAATTGAAGAATACAATGCTAAAACAGCAGCCGTAAAAGCATATTACGCAAAATTTAATAAGGTAGTAGATGTAAAAGGCGAAGGTACTGTTGAAGAAATTTTTAACAGTTTATGCAGCGAAATTAACAAACGCTTGTCTTAATAGCAGAAAGATACTACCAAAACCAACTGCTAACCCGCTTGAGTATACAAACCTTGAAGCGGGTTTTTTATTTATGCAACCTCAATTTAAACTAACAATCATTAGTATTTAAATACTGCTTTCCTTATTTTTGAAGCGCATTATTGCAGCAATAATCTTAACAAAAGAAATGATATTAGAAAGTTATATCTTAGGAAAATGGATTGCCGGCAGCGGCGAAGGGCAGCCTTTGTACAATGCAGTAAACGGCGAATACATTGCAGCGGCCAGTACAGAAGGGTTTGATATGGCTACAATTATGGAGTATGCCAGAACAAAAGGAAATACCGCTTTACGGAAAATGACTTTTCAGGAACGTGGATTACTATTAAAAGCCTTAGCACTGCATTTACAACAGTACTTGCCCGAATTGTATACCCTCAGTTACAAAACCGGTGCAACCAAAGCAGATAGCTGGGTAGATATTGAGGGTGGAATCGGTAATTTATTTTCATATGCATCGCTGAGAAGAAAACTCCCCGATTTGCCCTACTGGCCCGAAGGAGAGGCGCACATGCTGGGCAAAGCCCATACATTTATGGGGCACCATTTATTGTTACCGAAAGAAGGAGTTGCCATTCATATTAATGCCTATAATTTCCCCGTATGGGGCATGTTAGAAAAAATTGCAGTAAATTTTTTAGCAGGTGTGCCCGCTATTGTAAAACCTGCTACCGTTGGATGTTATTTAACCCAGGCTGTGGTTAAACAAATTGTTGCATCAGGCATATTCCCTGAAGGTGCATTACAACTGCTTTGTGGCAGTACAGGGAATTTGTTGGATTTAGTGAATGCACAAGACACCATTACATTTACCGGCAGTGCACATACCGGATTAAAACTAAAAACCACTCCTGCTATTGTGCAAAACAACGTATCATTTACAATGGAGGCGGATTCATTGAATGCCATTGTTTTGGGTAACGATGTTGCACCCGGAATGCCCGAGTGGGATTTATTTATTAAGGAAGTTAGAAAGGAAATGACTTTAAAATGCGGACAACGTTGTACAGGTGTTCGCCGCATTTTGGTTCCGGAAAATAAAATTGAAGCAGTGCAACAAGATATCAGCAAAGCACTGTCGCAAACAATCATTGGCAATCCATTGCATGAAAAAGTAAGAATGGGTAGCCTGGCAGGCAAAACTCAAAAAGCAGAAGTGCTTCATCAGGTACAATTATTATTACAAAGCAGTGAATTGGTGTATGGCAATTTAGATACTGTTGAGGTAATGGATGCAGATGCTACTGCAGGCGCCTTTATGAGTCCGTTACTATTGCGAAACAATAACCCACTGCATTCACCCGAAGTACATGCTATTGAAGCGTTTGGGCCTGTTTCAACTTTAATGCCCTATCACAATTTAGAGGAAGCAATTCACATTACTAAATTAGGAAAGGGATCATTGGTATCTACCATTATTACCGCATCTGCAGAAACTGCCCGAAATTATGTATTGGGAGCAGGTACTCATCATGGCAGAATATTGATTTTAAACCAGCAATGTGGCAAAGAAAATACCGGACATGGTTCGCCATTGCCACTGCTTGTACATGGTGGCCCCGGACGTGCAGGAGGAGGTGAGGAAATGGGCGGATTAAGAGGCCTGCAACATTATATGCAACGCGTAGCCATTCAGGGTTCGCCAGATATGCTCACTGCTGTTTTACAACAATACCAACAAGGCGCAAATGGTATAGCTGCAACCGTTCATCCTTTCAAAAAATATTTTGAAGAACTAAGGATTGGTGAGCAAATGATTACCCCCTCTGTAACCATTTCCCACGATTTGATTGATGCATTTGCCGATTTATCGGGCGATCATTTTTATGCTCATTTAAGAAATACCAATTTTGAAGGCACCATGTTCACTCAACAGGTAGCACATGGGTATTTGTTATTAAGCCTTTCTGCAGGTTTGTTTGTAGACAGTTATGAAAAAAATCCGGTATTGTTGAATTATGGCATTGATGAGTTGCGATTTACCAAGCCGGTATATCCGGGCACGTCAATGCATGTTAAATTTACCTGTAAAGAAAAAATTAGTCAGGAAAGAAAAGAACCAACTGATATTGCAAAGGGCATTGTAAAATGGCTGGTAGAAATGATAGATGATACGAATGAATTGGTAGGTATAGCCACCATTTTAACGATGGTAAAAAAACAAAAACAATAAAATAATTTTATATGGATAACGATCATGGATATGTATCAGTGCACAGAAGTCATGGTATTAGCACCATTGAATTTTATCATCCACAAAGTAACTCATTACCCAGAAAAATTTTGCATGAATTAGCAGAAGCCATACACAATGAAGGCATTAATGCAGATATAAAAGTGATTATACTGCGTTCTGCCGGCGAAAAAACTTTTTGTGCCGGCGCTTCTTTTGAGGAATTGGCAGCCATTCAAACTGAAGCAGCCGGAGAGCAATTTTTTAGTGGTTTTGCCCATGTTATTAATGCCATGCGTAAAGCACCACAACTCATTATTGCACGTATACAGGGAAAATGTGTAGGTGGTGGCGTAGGATTAGCAGCTACAGCCGATTATGCCATTGCAACAACAGGTGCTGATGTTAAATTAAGCGAGTTGGCAGTAGGCATTGGGCCATTTGTTGTAGGACCGGCAGTAGAAAGAAAAATAGGATTATCTGCTTTTTCGCAGTTAGCCATTGATGCAGCCAACTGGCGACCGGCAGAATGGGCCAAACAAAAAGGCTTGTATGCCGAGCTGCATGCTGAAATTTCAGGAATGGATGAAAGCATTCATCGTCTGGCTAACTTTTTATCGCAAAGCAGCATCACTGCCATTAAAGAACTGAAACATGTATTTTGGCAGGGAACAGAACACTGGGATGACCTTTTACACAAACGTGCATCCGTTAGCGGTAAATTGGTGCTGAGCGACTATACCAAAAAGTTTATTGAGCAATTTAAAAATAAGCGGAAATAGTTTAAAAAAGTAAACCCGCAGCCCACTCGGTTTGAAATTTTGATACAACCAATTTTGTTTGTAAATCAATCATTTTTTGCCTTGTTTCTAATAATTTGGATTCACGGCTATTGATTAAAAACAGGGAACTTTCGCCATTATTAAATTTCAACAACTCATTTCTAAATAAAATTTCAAAACTATTAATCAGAGCTGCAACTTGCTGAAATTGTGCTGCGTACAATTGATTTTGAACATAGTAAGAATTTATTTTGTTTTGAATCTGCCATTTTTTTGAAGCCAAACTTAAATTGGTTTGTTGAATTTTAATTTTTGTTTTCCTGTACTCACCACGGGCTGTTCGTAAAAACAAAGGCACTTTAAAATCAATGCCGAACTTGTAGTTATTTTCAAGAAAAGCTGCATCAGCAACATTATATAAAGCATTGTACCCTTTATTAAGCAAGTTTGCTTTTAGATTTAGTGCAGGCAGAAAACTTTGCCATTTTAATTTCCGCTCAACCTCCAATGCATCTAGCTTAAATTCATATTGTTTTATTTCCGGATGATTAGGTACTGCCTGATTCATCAAATCATCCAATGACAATGGAACAATATAATCCTGCAGTGCTGTGGTATCAGGAATAAAATGACCGGGCAAAAAATAAGGCATTGCGTTTTCATCCCATAAAAAATCGGTTAATTCAAAACTTGCTTTATTGAATTTAATGATTGATTCACCCAGCAATAACTGATAGTTTAAAACCTGTGCATTCGCTTCAATAGTATCTGCTAAAGCTTTATCACCTTGTTGGTAAGCAATCACTATTAAATGTAACCTGTTTTTAGCAACGTCCAAAAATCTTTCATACAATTTTTTTTGTGCATAGGCACCATACCACTGCCAGTAGCGCAATGCTGCATCAAGCAGTAAATCGTTGACCATTGCATTTCTTTCCTGAACTGACTGGCTGTTTAAAATTTTAGCCTGTTGAATAGCGGCTCTTCTTTTATCAATTAATAATCCTTTTAATACTGCTACTTCTGCACCAATATAACTTGTTTTACCTGTTGTTACTTCTCTTGTAATGTAGTTGCCCCCATTGTCCTCTACTCCGGCTTTAATATCCATACCAATTGGTATGGGTATTTTTAGTTCAGCATTGTTATAATAGAAATAATTGGTTCCGTTAAAAGTTTTTTGATTGTTTGTATAACTAATGCTCGGATCAAATTCACCCTTCGCGGCTACAATTCCTTCCTGAGCACTTTCAACAGACAGATTTGCAGAACGTGCAACCGGATGATTTTTTTTCACTCCTTGTATATACTCATTGAATGAAAACACAATCTCTGATTCAGTTTGGGCTGAAGCAAAGCTGTTGATGCAAAACAATAATATACCAATAAAAAATACTTTCATATCAAATGACTTCTATTTACACATTCAAAAATTAGTTTATTTTTTTGATATTTTTTCAAAATTATTTTCTGCTGAATAGTACTCTGGTGGAAAGCCATTAATGGTTCGCCATAATTCATAATAAACCGGTACATTTTTTAACAGCGCAATACATTTAGCCCCACCACCTAATTTTAATTGTTTGGGCCATGGTTTTTTGGTAGTATCCGGTGCTATTAACACTCTGTAATTTCCTGATGTATTGATATTATTTTCGATAGCTGAAACCCTACCTGTAAAAGTGCCATATGTCGATTCGGGCCATCCGCTAAAAACAATGGCAGGAAATCCGTCAAAAATAATAGCCACTTCTTGCCCTTTAGAAATGAGCGGAATATCGGTGGGTGATACATACATTTCAACAGCATAATTGCTGAAATCGGGTACAATTTCAACGATCATATCCCCCTCCTTAACAATTTCATCTAACCCGGCTTTTTTAGCTTTTGTTATTTGGCCAGACTGAGGTGCGGTAATATAATAGAGTTGATTTCGGATATCATAATTTGTATAAATATTTTCTAATTTACTTACTTCGGCATTGGTTGAAGCAACTTGCGAAAGGGCAGCAAACTTATCACCTTCGGCTTTTGAAATTTTATCGGTATAATCCTGAATGGCACTGTTTTTTTCAATTTTAAGATTCAACAGTTCCTGTTTGTTTTGTAAAAATTTATTTTCGGCACTTGTTTTTTTTGCAATAGCATTTTGATAGTTCGCTTTTCGTTTTTCAAAATCTGTTAATGAAATTACGCCACTATCCAGCATTAGCCTGGCAGCTTCAATTTGTCGCTTATAAATATTTACGTCATTCACAGCTGCTAAAACATCCATACTATCGCTCACTATTTTTAATTGTTGCTGCGCAATTTTATTATCGAAAGATGCTAATTTTAATTGCAACCCTTTTTTTAATGCATCAGCCTGTTTATCGGCAGTTGCAGCTTTTTCAAGATAAGCCTGAATACTTTGTTTTTTTGCAGTAATTTGTTGTTGTGTGCGGTTTAATAATTGTGGATCAAAATAATCTACCTTTACTTCTCCCAATTGTAATATGGTATCACCTTGTTTTACCATATCACCCTCTTTTACATACCATTTTACAATTTTACCGGGCAGAATGGTATTGAGCTGTTGCGGACGAGCTTCCTGACGTAAAGTAGTAATTTTTCCTTTGGTTCTAATATTTTGTGTCCAGGGTAAAAAAAGTACAATTACACAAAAAACAATTAAGCCAATAACCCATTTTTTGATGTATTTTCTTTTGTGTATTTTATAGATAGAATGAAATGATTGCAACGAATGATTTGTTGTTGCCGATTCAATTTCAATGTTTAAATAAGTTGATTTTTCTGTATTCATTTTTCCTCAATAAAAATTATTTTACCATTATCTAATTGAATGAACATATCAAACAAATGTTTTACCACGGGTGTTTCGGTTGTTATAATAATGGTAGCATTGCTTTTTTTCTTTCTTAAAAATTCAAGCAAGGCTAACATTTGTTGTTCAGATTTGTGTGCACAAGGATCTTCCAGTAATATTAAACGTGCATCGCCAATCAGGGCACGCATTAATAAAATTTCTTTTTTTATTTTTTGCGACAATCGTTTACCAACAGGATCAATCGGTGTATACAGTCCCATTGGCAGTTCATTAATGTAAGAAAGAAAATTGATTTGTTCAGCCAATTTTAAAACATCCTGCACTGCAATGGCCTCATTCCCCATTGTAATATTTTCGAGTAATGTACCTTTAAAAACATCCTGCCTGCCAAATAAAATACCAGTTTTGGCACGTAAATCGGCCAATTGAAAATTATTGATGGGCATTCCGTCAATTAAAATATTACCGGTATAATGATTAAATGCCCCGGTTAATAAACGCAGAAATGATGATTTTCCTGAACCGGAAGCACCACACAATTGCACCAAACTGCCTGCAGGTATATTTACATGAATATCAGTTAAGGCTATTTTACCATCAGGATAGGTAAAATTTACCTGATTCAGTGTTATTTGCACGCCAACATTATTATTTGGCAATAGCATGCTGCCTTCATTTTCAATGGGTGCGTGAACCACCTTACTTAATTTTTCAACTGAAGTAAGGGTATCATACACTTTATCCAGCGACTGAATTAATTTCTCGATGGAGTTGATAATGAGAATGATAACAATATCTGAGGCGATAAACTGCCCAATGTTAATTTGCTGGTTCACCAATAATATTGACCCAACAATCAGCATTGTGGCAATAATGATAATTTTAAATGATATAAAACTCCAATACTGCATTACTAAAATGCGAAAATGGTTTGTTCTTGCGATGAGGTATCCATTTACATCTTCATCGGCTTTCTTAATATGAATGTTTGTTTTCTTTGCATATTTAAACGTTTTAATTTCTGCAGCCATTTCCTGAAACCAGGCGGCAATGTTATACTTATAATCACTTGCAATTAAACTGGTTTCAAAACCTTGGGGTGAAGTAAATTTAATGATAACAGAAAGTACTATTACCAGTAAAGCACCGAATGCAATAAAAACAGGATGATAGAAGGACAATAAAACCAAACCAAAAAATATTTGAATGATTGCTGCCGGTATATCTAATAAAATTTTTTCAATACTCTTGATTAAAGCAGTAGTATCAAAGAAACGATTCACCAGTTCCGGCAGGTGGTAGTGGTCTAATTTTTCAACATCCAATTTAGGAATACGGTCAGCAAATTCTAATGCATATCTTACAAAAATTTTTTGCTCAATTTTTTCTATTATTTCCATCTGCCGTATCTGTAATAAACCATTGATAAATACACTTATCAATACAATTGAAATAAGCACCACAATTGATATTGAGATGGTATTTGCCTGTACAAAACTGATGATGTATTGAATTCCGAGTGGTAGCGAAAGTGAAATTAACCCACCTAAAATGGCAAAGAAATAAATAGCATAAATATCCCTTCTATCGAACTTTAAAATTTCAAAAAATTTTTTTGCTGCACCAATAATTGAAATATTTGCAGTTTTTGTCATATTATTTTTAATTTGTTATTATAAGTCATCATATTCATACAACGGATCAATATGTGTGCGGGAAGTCATTTCAAAAACAGGATGTATAATGCCATCTTTTAACCCATACACCCAGCCATGTAAATGTGGTTTATTTTCATATTTCCAGGCTTTTTGAATAATTGATGTTTTGGCCAGATTCATTACCTGTTCACGAACATTCAACTCGGTTAACCGATCTGCTCTTGATTCTTCATCTGCTATGGCATCTAACTCTTCCCTATGAAAACGATATACATCTTTAATATTACGCAGCCATTTGTTGATAATGCCCAGGCTATGTTTGGTCATGGCCGCTTTAACACCACCACAGCCATAATGCCCACAAACTATAATGTGCTGCACTTTTAACTGATTCACGGCATATTCTAAAACGCTTAACAAATTAACATCGGTATACACCACCATATTGGCAATATTCCGATGCACAAAAATTTCGCCCGGCTGTGTACCGGTAATCATATCGGCAGGCACACGGCTATCGCTGCAACCAATCCATAAAAATTGTGGGGTTTGTAAGTGTGCTAATCTTGAAAAAAATTCAGGATCATCACTTACTCTTTTCTTGGCCCATTCTTCATTGTTTTTTAATAATTGCTCGTAAACTTTCATAAAATGATTAATTTGAGTGAATAAATTAGTACCATAAAGGTATTGATAGGCATTTAGAAAACAGTTTTACAAATTATCGTAACAGTATAAGTCATCGATTACATCATTTGGTTGTATTTCTTTTATTTTTTTTAATAACCCGTCTTCCAAATTGTATACCCAACCATGCAAGCTTGGACGATGATGATACTGCCATGCCTTTTGAATGATAGAAGTTTTGGCTAAATTAATCACCTGCTCTTCTACATTCAATTCAACTAATCTGTTTAGTTGTTGTTCTTCGGTTGGTAATTGTTCAATTTCAGATTGATGCAGCCTTTTTACATCTTTTATATTGCGCAGCCATTTGTTGATGATGCCAAAATTATGTTGTGTAACAGCAGCTTTTACACCACCACAACCATAATGACCACATACAATTACATGCTGCACTTTTAAATGATGCACAGCATACCCCAATACACTCAACAAATTTAAATCGGTATGTACCACCATATTGGCAATATTCCTGTGTACAAAAATTTCACCAGGATCGGTACCGGTTATTTCATTGGCGGGCACCCGGCTATCGCTGCAACCAATCCATAAAAATTCGGGTCTTTGAATTTTGCTAAGGCGTTTAAAATATGAAGGATCATCTTTCCTGCGTTCATTGGCCCATGCTTTATTTTCTAAAAATAATTTATCAATTGAATTCATATTTTAATTCATTTGGTTGTGAAAATAATTGGTGCATGCTTTTGTTCCGGCTTTTCTTAACTTCTACCTTAATATTTTTCAGATGTGCATGTTGCATGTAATGATTAATTTCTTCTATCACATCTTTATCAATAAAATCAGCCCTGGTAATATCAATCAGTACAAAAGAATTTTCAGGAATTTCCTCTAATTTTTGTTTGATAATAGGCTTATTTAAAAATGATACATCTTTCCGTAATCTGATTAAATAGTTATTGGTATCATTCACCACCAAAACAGCAGAATGAAAATTACTTCTAATTAAAAAGAACAATGCCACTCCGCACCCAATTAATATTCCAATTAACAAATCGGTTAATAAAATAGCAAGAATGGTAACTACAAAAGGAATGAACTGGTCTAATCCTTTTTTGTAAAACTCTTTAAACAAAGAAACTTTAGCCAATTTATATCCGGTAAAAATTAAGATAGCAGCCAATGCGCTTAGCGGTATATGATTAATGATTTCAGGAATAAATAATACAAACAACAATAACAGTAACCCATGCAGAATTGCAGAAAGTTTAGTTTTTGCACCTGCATATACGTTAGCAGAACTTCTTACAATAACTGAAGTAACAGGTATACCACCTATTAAACCGGAGATTAAATTACCCACCCCTTGTGCTTTTAATTCGCGGTTGGTAGGTGTTGCCCGTTTTAAAGGATCTAAATTATCAATAGCCTCTATACTTAACAGCGTTTCTAATGAAGCAACAATGGCAATGGTTACGGCAGCAATCCATACTTCTTTGTTGGTAATGAACGACCAATCAGGAAAGGTAAAGAAAGAGAGAAAACTGATAACATCTTTTGCTACAGGCAGGGTTACCAAATGGTTTGATTGCAGCGCTATAAAAGGTATACTTGTTTTAAAGTATTCATTCATGAATGTGCCTGCAATTACAGCCAGTAATGCCCCGGGAATCAATTGTACTTTTTTAATTTTTTTTACAATCCAACCATCCCAAACAATTAAAATTAATAAAGCAACTACCCCTATCAATAATGCACCTTCATTTATTTTTGAAGCAAAGTTTTCGAAAGCGGTAAATGTATTTTGCGAATTTGCTTCTTTAAACGATTCATCACCAATAAAATCGGAATTATAACCTGCTAAATGTGGCATTTGCTTTAAAATTAGTAAAATGCCAATGGCAGCCAACATGCCTTTTATCACTGCATTGGGTACATAATCGCCCAGAATGCCCGCTTTTATAAAACCCAACACCACCTGCAATATTCCTGCTATTACAACAGCCAGTAAGAATGCTTCATACACTTGTAATTTGGCAATAGCCGTTGCAACAATAACGGTTAGGCCGGCAGCAGGTCCACTAACACTTAAATGTGAACCACTTAATAATCCAATCACAATACCTCCTACAATTCCAGCAATGATACCTGAAAACAATGGTGCACCTGATCCCAAAGCAATTCCCAAACATAAGGGCAATGCTACCAATACCACTACAATAGAGGCCGGAATATCTTTTCCGGCAGAACGGAAATAATTTTTCATGAATATGTTTAATTACAATTTAATAGAATAAAAAGAAATGCAGGCTTCCGGTATTGCATACACAGAACTATGCTGTATTTATTGATAAGCATGCCTAATAATTATTATAATTGAATTAAACGCATGATCATTGGTAAAATGTGGAGCATACTTGCAATCCGGATTGTGATTGCATTAGGCCTTGTTGGGGGGAGGCACTAAAATATCGGGACTGAATTGAATGGGAAGTTTCTCGGAGCGTTGAATGTAAACATCCAATGCGTTAAAGGAAAGGATATTGAAATGCTGATTAGTGTTATAAAGCAAATTATACAAAAAATTGAATTTTTTGATGGTATCTTTTTCAAGACCTTGGCCATGTGCCAACTCTTCGGTAATGGAATTATTGAATAAAAGCGCACCCACCTGCTTAATCGGAATGATTTGCAGGGAAATAGTTATTAATAAAAAAGCAGCGATCAGTGGTTTTAGCATCGCAGCGAAAATAACAAAATTTAAAAAAGAATATGTTGCTTAAATCATAAAATTACATAGGGTAGCAAATTTTATTGAATTAAATATTCAATCCGCCGCATACACTCAACACCTGACCGGTGATATAACTGCTTAAATCACTCGCTAAAAAAAGGGTTGTGTTGGCTATTTCTTCTGGTTTACCAAAACGGCCCAACGGTATTTTACTGAGGAATGTATTACCTGCATCGCCCTCTTTCAAATAAGCAGTCATATCGGTTTCAACAAATCCGGGTGCAATGGCATTGCAACGAATATTACGACTACCTAACTCAGCAGCAATTGATTTTGTAAAACCAATGATACCCGCTTTACTGGCAGCATAACTACTTTGTCCGGCATTGCCACGAATGCCAACAATAGAACTCATGTTGATAATGCTGCCGGCTTTGGCTTTCATCATGGGTCTAATTACCTGTTTGGTAACATTATACACACTATTTAAGTTGGTATTGATTACATCATTCCATTGATCCGGACTCATACGCAATAACAAATTATCTTTTGATATGCCGGCATTATTTACACAAACATCAATGGTTCCAAATTCTTTTAGTACTTCATTAATGAACAATTCTGAATCACTATAGCTGGCTGCATTGGTTTGATAAGCTTTAGCTTTTACACCCATTGCTTCTATTTGTTTTACCAGTTCGGCTGCTTTATCTGCGCTGCTATCACTAACATAGGTAAAAGCAATATAACTTCCCTGTTCGGCTAATTTTAAAGCAATTGCGGCTCCTATGCCTCTGGCTGCGCCAGTAATTACGGTTGTTTTTCCTTCTAACAATTTCATAAAAGATACACTTGTTTTATGTTTTGATAATGAGTGTGATGAATGTGTTTGCATTGCATTCATTCTTTCGAATACTGTTTTTGTGGGATAAAAATAATATTATTGTTTAAACTCTTCCCGCATAAGTTGTAATAATTCATCCACATATATTCTGTTGTTCGACAAGCGAGGCACTTTATGTTGGCCGCCTAATTTGCCTTTGTTCCGCAACCATCCATTAAAAATATTTTTTTGAACAGCATGTACAATGGGCTTCCGTAAGGCAATATCTTTCTGGCGTTTGGCCTCGTAATCACTATTTAAAGATTTTAAAGCGCAATCCAATTCAAATGCAAAATGTTCCATATTTTGGGGCGACCTTTCAAATTCTATCAGCCATTCATGTGCACCGTTTTGTTCATCGTTAAAATATACAGGGGCTGCAGTATATTCACTTATAATGCTATTTGTTTTTTGGGCAGCAATGGCTACGGCTTTATCAGTATTATCTACAATTAATTCTTCACCAAAGGCATTGATAAAATGTTTTAACCGCCCACTTACTTTTATTTTAAAAGGGAATATTGATGTAAACTGAATAGTATCGCCGGTGAGATAGCGCCATAAACCGCCATTGGTTGAAATAACCGGTGCATAGTTTTTTCCTATTTCTACCTGCTTCAATCCAATAGTAATGGGTGTTTGTTTTCCATATTCCTCAACAGGCATAAATTCATAAAAAATACCATAATCTAAAAACAGTAACATGCCTTCTTCCTGTGCATCGTTTTGTGCAGCAAAAAAACCTTCACTGGCATTATATAAATCTAAATAAAATATATTTTTCCCAATCAGCTTTTTAAATTGTTCCTGATAAGGAACAAAGGAAACGCCACCATGCAAATATAATTCTAAATTCGGCCAAACCTCACTCAAAGTATTTTTTCCGGTAATTTCAAGAATACGTTTAATCAGCAATAAAGTCCAGGTAGGCACTCCGGAAATAGAAGTTACATTTTCCTGAATAGTGGTTTGTGCCAAATATTCAATTTTACTTTCCCACTCATCCATTAATGCAATGGATAATTCGGGGGTGCGTATCCACGAAGCCCACATTGGCGTGTTTTGTAACAATACGGCACTTAAATCGCCATATTGAGCCTCATCATTAATAGGACTGATTTGATGACTTCCACCAATCACCAATCCCTTCCCCGTTAGTAAGTCGCTTTCCGGATTAAATTTATAATAAAGGCTAAGCACATCTTTCGCAGACTGGTAATGGCAATCCTGTAAACTTTCTTCTGTAATGGGAATAAATTTACTTTTATCGCTGGTAGTGCCGCTACTTTTGGCAAACCAATAAACCGGTGTATTCCATAATAAGTTTTGCTCGCCCTGCATCAGTCTTTCAATGTAAGGCTTTAAATCTTCATATTCGTTAATGGGTATCCGTTGTTTAAATTCTTTAATGGTGAATAAATTATTCATACCATATTTTCGGCCAAACTCCGTAAACTGCCCGTGGGTAACCAAATCTTGCAACACATCGCGCTGGGTAGCAATGGGATTTTGCATCCACTGTTCAATACGCCAGTTTCGCAACCGTGCAAATCTTGATATGGCAGGACTAAGCAGTTTCATTCAAATAGGGGTTGCAGCAATTTAAGTAAACAATTTTACAGTAAAAAGATTATTCTTCTATCGCTTCTGTAAAACCTTCAGTGGTTTGTTTCATGGCATTATCTCTTTCCATTTCAATAATCCAGTCTTTTCTGCGCAGTTCAAAGTTAGTACCGAGGTATAAACGGCGTACCTTTTCATCCTGCGCCAATTGTTCGGCTGTGCCATGTTTAAATATCTTCCCTTCAATCAGCAAATAGGCCCGGTCGCAAATAGACAGGGTTTCATTTACATTGTGATCGGTAATGAGGATGCCGATATTTTTATACTTTAATTTGGCTACTACTGTTTGAATATCTTCTACAGCAATGGGATCAACCCCTGCAAAGGGCTCATCTAATAATATGAATTTAGGATCAACAGCCAGTGCACGTGCTATTTCCGTACGTCTTCTTTCACCTCCGCTTAAACTATCGCCATTATTATGTCTTACATGATGTAAATTAAATTCATTGAGCAACTGTTCTAATTTTTCATGACGCTGTTTTTTAGAAAGATTCGTCATTTCCAAAACAGCCATTATATTATCTTGTACGGTTAATTTTCTAAATACACTGGCTTCTTGCGGCAGGTAACCAATACCCATTTGTGCCCTTTTATACATAGGTAATTTTGTAATATCGGCAGTATCTAAAAAAACACGTCCTTCATCGGGCTTAATTAAGCCCACTACCATGTAAAACGTTGTGGTTTTACCGGCGCCGTTGGGACCTAACAACCCAACAATTTCGCCTTGTTTTACATTTACGCTTACCTTGCTTACAACGGTTCTGCCCTTGTAACTTTTTACTAATGCTTCTGTATGTATGGTTAAACTCAATGAATAATATTTTTAGCAAAAATAGATGGAGAACATTGATATTATTGCGAATTTATTGATTTAGCGAAAGATTATGATAGAACTGCACATAAAAAATCCCGGCAGTGGTCAATTGCCGGGAAAAATTTATAACCGCCAATTGCCTTTTATTGATTGTGTGAACCGATATAGAAAGCACCGGCAGCCAATCCTAAATCTTTTAATAGCATGGTCATTGACATAGCTTTCATTTGAGGGTCAGTGGCATGCATCATTCCGGGCAAATGCAATAATATTACAAACAAAAACAGCATAAGCCCTAATAAATAGCAGGCTAAACGGGTTTGTTTGTTAATAATAATAGCAATAGCTGCCAGAATTAAAGCTGTACCTACCAGATATACCCAAAAAACTGCAACAGGCAAGTAACCGGGAACATACCCTGCCATTGCATCACCCATTCTAAAATGATTAATGCCAAATACGGCTATTACCAATGCAAATACAATACTGGAAATACGAGAAACCATGTTTTTGTTCATAGTTAGGAGTTTTGATTTAGGCTTTAAGGTAAAAATCATTTTTCATATTTGCAAGTGGCACAAAAAAAACACCTCGAAAAGAGGTGTTAGTGGTTATAAATTAATGGCTATTTAATTTTTATAATTTTTCTGGCCGCATTTGGGGGAATAATAAAACATCTTGTATAGAAGGCTGGTTGGTCATTAACATACACAACCTGTCAATACCAATTCCTATACCCGAAGTAGGAGGCATACCATATTCTAATGCACGTAAAAAATCATAATCAATATACATGGCTTCTTCATCGCCGCGTTGCATTAATTGCAGTTGCTCTTCAAAGCGTTCCCGCTGATCGATCGGATCGTTTAATTCGCTGTAAGCATTGGCAATTTCTTTTCCGTTCACCATCAATTCAAAACGTTCAACCAAACCGGCTTTACTGCGATGCTTTTTGGTAAGCGGGCTCATTTCAACCGGATAATCAATAATAAAAGCAGGTTGTATGTATTTGTGTTCGCTGGTAGCACCAAAAATTTCATCAATTAATTTTCCTTTTCCAATATTGCCTGGAACATCAATATGCAGTTGCTGACAAACTGCACGCAGGCCGGCTTCATCCATTTGGCTAATATCAATACCTGTATTTTCCTGAATGGCTTCAAAAATACTGATGCGTTTATAAGGCGCTTTGAAATTAATGATTGTTTCACCCACCTGCACTTCAGTGGTACCATGCAAAGCCAATGCAATTTTTTCCATGAGTTGTTCGGTTGTTTCCATCATCCAGAAATAATCTTTATAAGCAGTATACCATTCCAATACTGTAAACTCAGGATTGTGTGTTCTGTCCATCCCTTCATTTCTGAAGTTTCGGCTAAACTCATACACCCAATCGAATCCGCCAACAATTAATCTTTTTAAATATAATTCGTTTGCAATTCTTAAATACAATGGAATATCCAATGCATTGTGATGGGTAATGAAGGGCTTTGCAGCTGCACCACCGGGAATAGGCTGTAATACCGGCGTATCTACTTCCAATGCACCCTTTTCATTTAAAAATGTGCGGATGGTATTGATGAGTTGCGTACGCTGCACAAAATTTTCTTTTACAGAAGGATTAATGATTAAATCAACATACCGCTGGCGGTACCTGAATTCCGGATCGGTTACTTCATCATACACATTCCCTTCATCATCGCGCTTTACAACCGGAAGTGGTTTTAATGATTTGGTAAGCAGTGTAATGGTTTGTGTATGTAATGAGGTTTCACCGGTTTTTGTTATGAACACAAAACCGGTTGCACCAATAATATCACCAAGGTCTAAACCATGTTTAATTACATCATCCCAAAAGCTTTTGTCTTCACCGGGGCAAATATCATCGCGCTTTACATACAACTGAAAAATACCTTTGCTATCCTGAATTTTTATAAAGAAAACTTTTCCTTTATCGTTGATGCTCATGATTCGGCCGGCTACACAAACGTTTTGAAAATTATCTTTATTTTCCTCACTGAAGTTGACTTTAATATCAGATGAATAATGTGTAACGGGGTATAAGGCTGCAGGATAAGGTTCTATGCCTGCTGCTTTTAATTTTGCTAATTTTTCTCTGCGAATTAGCTCTTGTTCACTCAGTTGTACACTCATAACTTAGAAAATTAATGGCTGCAAAGATAAGTGCAAAGCAGCTATGCCATTCGCAGCGTTGCATTACTTTTTATTCAACCAGCACTTGTTTCAATGAAATCGTGTTTCAAAGGAAATAAATCTTTACAAATGCTATTCACAAAAAATGAATGTTGGTAGCAGGCACCAATACAAACCATTGTTTATGGATATATTTAAACAGTTCGTCTGCTCCTTAATTTATCTGCTGCAAAAAAAACCTCGATGTCTGTATCATGTAATATTCGCATTTCTCCCGGCAATAAGCCACCCAATGTTAAATGTCCAATTCTGTAACGAATCAACCGAAGGGTAGGAAATCCAACAGCAGCCGTCATCTTACGCACCTGTCTGTTTTTGCCTTCTTTCAAAATTATTTTAATCCAGGGTGCCGGAATATTTTTTCTAAATCGTATGGGCGGAAAACGATCGGGCACCTGTGGTGCAGTTACAAACAGTTCAGCCTTGCAGGGTAAAGTTTGATATTTCTTGCCATCTACCTGAATGGTTACACTATTTTGTAATTGAAAGATTGCGTCAGGTGTAATAGCGCCATCTACTTGTACCCAATATTCACGTTCATGTGCAAATGCGGGATCTAATAATTTCTTATTGATGCTGCTATCGTTGGTGAGCAGCAATAAGCCTTCACTATCAAAATCTAAACGACCAACAGGGTATACATTATCAGGAACCGAAAAAAAATCTTTCAAACATTTTTTATCATCCGTTGCTGTAAACTGCGATAATACCTGAAATGGTTTATAAATAATGAAATATTGATGAACAGTGTGTTTCATACAATTTGTAAAAGTTGTTTTTTAATGCAGCATTTGTAATGTACATCCAATTTTTTATGTTTAAACTTGCACTATTTTTTTTGAATGGATGGTGTTGATTTTCTATTACAATAAAAATCCCGCAGAAGCGGGACTTTATATATGGATGGGTTAGTAAGTACGGGAATACAATTCCCACCACAATATTATAAAGAGTTTTTTCCAATACAAAAAAATTTGCAAACTATTTTATTCACATCTTTAAAAAAAATGTGAATAGCGGAGTACAGATCTTCAAAATTTTTGTTCTAAAAACTATAGCGCACTACTTTCAATTGTTTGCATTTAACTTTTTACAAATAGCTGTAATATCGATGAACAGTGCATTTCAAAAGAAACTGTTTTATAAATTTTGAATAACAAATTAAAAAATCGAAGCGTTTTTACATAAAAAAACACAACGTTTATATTTATTCTGCAACAAAAAAATTTATAACAGCAAGCAGATTTAACTTTGCATTTTACACTCATAAATAGAATTATGAAATTTCCTACACCTGTAACCTTAACCTGGATGGCAACATTGATTGATGCTGAAGTTGTTGGCAATGCTGCTGTAACCCCCACCGGTATAAATGAAATTCATAAAGTTGAACAAGGTGATATTGTATTTGTAGATCATCCAAAATATTATGACACTTGTTTACAAAGTGCTGCCAGTGTTATAATTATTAATAGCAAAGCAGTACAAATACCGGAAGGAAAAGCATTGTTGTACACAGCCGATCCGTTTGAAGCGTACTTAAAAATTGTAGATTATTTTAAACCATTTACACCTTCAGAAAAAGCAATTAGTAGTTCAGCAAAAATTGGAGCAGGCAGTGTGGTAATGCCCAATTGTTATATTGGCAATCATGTTGTAATCGGTAAAAACACCATCATACATCCCAATGTTACCATTGGTGATGACTGTATTATTGGAGATCATGTTGTAATACAATCAGGCACCGTAATTGGCAGCGATGCTTTTTATTATAATACAAAAAAAAACAGACCTGTATGGTTTAAGCGCATGAAAAGTTGCGGGCATGTTGTAATTGAAGATTATGTGGAAATAGGCGCAGGTTGTACCATTGACAGAGGTGTAACTTCTGAAACTAGAATTGGTCGGGGTTCTGTTTTAGACAATCAGGTACATATTGGGCATGATACCCTTGTTGGCAAAAATTGTTTGTTTGCTGCACAAGTAGGAATTGCAGGCGCTGTGGTAATTGAAGATGGGGTTACTTTATGGGGGCAGGTAGGTGTAAGCAAAACTTTAACCATTGGCGAAAATGCTGTTGTACTAGCACAGGGCGGAGTACCGAGCGATTTAGAAGGTAATAAAGTGTATTGGGGTACCCCCACACAGGAGGCCGCAGTTAAAAGAAGAGAATTGGTTTGGATAAAAAGAATTCCGGAGTTATGGAAAAAAGTAATGGATACACCATCATAATCCATACTTAGCTTTTAACTCACCACATATTCTTTCAATGGCTGCATCAATGGGTGTGTATTCAAAATTTACAGCATAGGTAAGAAAGCGGAGATTATCGTATGTAACTTTTGTTAATGCAGTTTTAGCCGTTTCTTTTGTAATCAGCGGTTCTTGTTTCGTAAAAAATGCTTTTGCTGCTTCTATTCGCCAAACTATTTCTGCTAAAAAAGGAGTTACTTTTCTATGTGGTGGTTTTACAGCAAAGTGATGGGCAATGCTTGTTAAAATTTCTTTGTAACTTTTATTTTCACTACTAATTATAAAACGTTCTTTGTTGCAGGTACCACGCATGCAAATGAGCATGGATCTTACTACATCTTTTACATCTACAAAACCGCTGGTGCCCTCTGTATACCAGGAATAACCATGGTATACTTTTTTAAATAATTCTGTAGAGCCGGTATTCCAATCGCCTGCCCCCAGTATCATGGAAGGATTTAAAATTACGGCATTCAACCCTTCGCCGATTCCGCGCCATACCTCCATTTCGCCTAAGTATTTTGTTCTGCCATATTCACTGTTACTGGTGGCCATGCTCCATTTCATTCTTTCAGAAACAGGTCTGCCTTCCCGCATTCTACCCAGTGCAGCTACTGAACTAACATGAATTAATTTTTTTATGTTTTTTTCTAAGCAAACATTCACCACATTAGCGGTACCTTCTACATTTACTTTGTACAACAACTTTTTCTTGGCCGGATTAAAAGAAATAAGTCCTGCACAATGGTAAACCTGTTCCACATTTTCCATAGCAGCAGATAACGCTTCCACATCTAATATATCGCACTTTACCCATTCTAATTTATTGGCCAGATGAGGGGGCATGTTGTTGTGATAGATTGCTTTTACGGAAAAATCTCTTCGCAGTAACTCCTCAATTAAATGAGTGCCCAATAAACCTGAACCTCCGGTTACTAAAATCATAGCAGTTTTTATTAATTACAATTTAAACACAATTGAACGAACAGGGAAAGTACAAAAAATTTATTTCCCCCAATAAATTTCAGAAAGAATAATTGATAATAAAGTTAAAGAGCGAAAGATTTGCCTTGTTATACACATATTTTGGGTTATTGTAGGTATCGCCATATCCTTTTTTGTAGGTGTACAAAAACTCAGCATCAAACCCTGCTAATTGCTTATTGAACTGATACCTCAGGTCAAGATTCAATTGGCCGTAAGATGGCATGCCATATTTATTCATGGCAGTATTTTTTACATCGGGTAAGGCAAAATATCCCAATTGGCCTTCCAGCAGCAATTGTTTAGCCATTGCATTCCATTTTACATTCCACATCACAGCATTCAAATTGCCGTTGCCTTCATTTCTTTCGCGATACATAAAAGTATAAAAGGGCTCAATACACCATTCTCGGGGATTGAGAAAACAACCATTATCTGTAATACGGGTATAATTCAAAGTGGTTTCACATCGTTTATTTTTCAATCCCACTCTCCCTGAAAGAACATAGGCTACATTGCCTTTCTGCATATAGGTTTTATCTTGATTTTGATTACCGCCATCATGAACCGAATACCGGTAAAGAAAACAGGCTTTTGCTGAATTGTTTCAGGCATGTAGTTGAATTCGGCAAGCGAAGTATTGAATATATTTTCAACAAACTGCTCCCAAAGTTTAATACTTACATTTTTATTGAAATGATGCGTAATGCCGAAAAAACCAATACCGGCTCCGGAAAGATTACCCCTGTAATTACCTACTGTTCCATCTGGATTAATGCCTTGTGCATACCAACCTATTGAATTGGGAACAAAAAACCATTGTATGGTGCTGCGCGGCAAAATGTTGTATAACCAGCCCCCTTCCCAAATTGTTTTGTTACGGTTATATTTCAAATACAAGCCATCTTCAAAAATTGGGCGCATACGGCCGTCTTGCGGATTAATAAATGGGGTATGCAGCAATTATTTTCCCAATGTAGCTTGAAAATTTTTGTGCTGATACTTTAAATAAAAATATTCTAACTTATCCAGATTATTGGTTTGCGAAGGATTTTATATGTTGAATAATCCAATTTCATAACGATTGGGGGAGCCAGTAATAGAATCGGGTTTTGCAAGATTGGAGGAACACAGATTAAAAGTATAAAAACCACCCAGGCCGAATTTAAAATGATGGAATGACGCCGTTTGATATTTGATACCGCCACCAAAAGCATTGGCATAATAATCAAATAATTGCCCCTCGTTGATGGCCGAAATAAAAAAGTATCGGAAACGCCCTTCAATACTGCCTTTCCGAAAAGCGTGCAATAAAGTGGTTGTATCGTTTTGTTTTGGCTCTTCCCTATGCTCATCGTCGGCCAATGAAGTATCTGCCGTTTGTGCTGTTGCGTCAACTGCCGTAAATTGTGCGAATAGCAACCATAAAATTGCATACAATTTTTTTGCATAACAAAATTATTCTCTTTATTGCAAGCAAATATTTAAAAGCCGGCTTTGATATAACTCCAGCCATCTTGTTGGCGGATAACCAGTTCGGCTATACCTGCGGCTACTGTTTGCATGCCGGAGATGAGTTGTGTTGCTGAAATATGATTGGCATGCAACATATTTTCACACACTTTAATTACAACACCCTGTTCCATTAATTGCAAAATAGCCTCTCGATTAGGATTGTTATCATTCAAACAAAAAGCGCTGCTACCGCCATGGCAAACCATTGCTATTGTAACTTTACCCGGCAAAGCATGCAATAAATTATTTATTTGTCCAATAATACTTTTATACACCCTTGGTTCATCAGAAGTTAATTGAATAATAGCTTTGTAAGGTTTCATACCAAATAAATTTGCAAATGTTATTCCTAAACGGCATACCATTTACGTAATGTTGAGAGATTATTTATCTAAGCCATCTAACCTTTGCTGGAGCTGTTGCAATTGCTGCTCTATCTGCATTAATTTATGAATGATAAGAATGTGTGTATGTACCGCATCAATACCTACCACACTATCTTTACTGGTAATGGACTGTTTAATTTTTTCGTAAGCAGCCATATCAATATTGTTAATATTTATTTCCATACAGTAATTTTATTGTTTAAATACGCACTGAATACTTGTTTTAATGCGTTTGAATACACTGTTTTTTGGAGCGGGCGGATAGCCAAGCTTTGTTAATTGTTGTTCAATTACATCGGTTTGTAAACCAATGCCGATAATGGTAACCATGCCGGTTGCCTGATTCACAGAAACATGCTGTACGCCCGGCATGGAGCCAATATTTTTTTCGATGGCAGCTACACAGCCGCCACATTTTATGTTCTGTACCTGAATATCAGCAGAGGTTAACATATCAATTTATTTTAAAGCACTCAAATTAATTCAACATTAGTACTATTTAAGGTTGCACTTTAGTTGGCTTTGCCGAACGCTTTTGAAACATTCCAAAAACAAGCGCACCCAACATGGCAAAATACAGCGTACTATTTATCGGTTTTGAGGTAATTAAGCAGGTGCCGGTTGCACAACCTATAAAGTAATAGTACAAATAGCCTGCAACACCACCGGTAATTGCACCGGCTATGTATAATTTATTTTTGATGATCCACTTCTTCATAAGTAACTTCTTCTGTTGCTGCCTGATGATTGATTGTTTTGCGTTGATAAGCGTTGGTACTGCAGCCACCAACACCGCAACAGCCTATATTCGCCAAAGCCATGTACGCTACTATTCCCCCAAATATACCCAGTAACCAATCGTGCGACAAAAAGGCCTGCGTAATGGCAAAACCTGCAATAGCAAGACGTATAATCCGCATGAGGTTCCAGCCGTATTTCAATTGATCTAACATTTTTTTAAATTTAAAATGTATTTATAATTTTTTCTCCAACATAAACCAGGCACCGCCATTGTACACTTCAATACCGGCAGCAGATAACACAGATTTAGCCATGCCGCTTCTGGCGCCACTACGGCAGCAGGTAATTACCGGCTTATTTTTTTTCTTCAGTTCGGCTGTTTTTAATTTGATTTGATCAACCGGAATATTAATAGCCCCGCGAATATGGCCTGTTTTAAATTCTGCAGGTGTTCTAACATCAATAATAATAGCACCACGGTTTTGTAATTCCTGATAATCTACTTCTTTACCTGAAAATAATTTTTTAAGAAATGAAAGCATAACTGATTTTTTAGTTTAACATAAATTGCATATCCAACAATCCACCACCGTTGTATACTTCGTTGATTCCGGATTGTTTTAACATTGACATGGCCATACCACTACGTGCCCCACTGCGGCAATAAACCACAATTGGTTTTGGCAACTTTTTAAATTCTTCTAAACGGTTCTGGACTTCATCTAATGGAATGTTGATTGCACCGGGCACATGGCCGCCTTGAAACTCCATTACCGTGCGTACATCTACAATACTTGTTGCTGAATTGTTTACGATTTCTTTTAATGTTGACATATGTTTTATTTTTCCGTATTTATTTGGTTTTACAATAAAGTGCTTGGGCATACATAATCGGTAACAGGAAACTTACCGCTTTCTTTAATAGCAGTAAAGCCACCTTTTACATCAATTAAATTATCAAAACCTCTTGCCCGCAAAATAGAATTAAAAATCATGGAGCGGTAACCACCGGCACAATGCACATAGTATGTTTTATTTTTATTAATCAAGCTCATGCTGTCATTTATAAAATCGAGCGGTGCATTTTCGGCATCTACTACATGTTCGCTTAAATATTCACTGTTTTTGCGTACATCTAAAATAGCCACTTCTTCTTGTTCCATTTTTGCGGCCAGCTCTTCAGGTGTTATGGATAGAATGATATCTACTTCTTTACCTGCTTCTTTCCAAGCCTGAAAGCTCCCTTTCAGGTAACCAATGGTATAATCATAACCCACCCGGGCCAATCGGGTAATTACTTCTTCCTCTCTACCTTCATCTGTTACCAATAAAATTTCCTGTTTAATATCGGGAATCATGGCACCCACCCAAGGCGCAAAATTTCCATCAATACCAATATTAATAGCATTGGGAATAAAGCCTTGCGCAAATACCTGAGGGTCGCGGGTATCTAAAATAATGGCACCTGTTTCGTTGGCTGCAGCTTCAAAAGCATTGGGAGAAAAAGCATGTTGTCCGCGTTCCAGCACCTTATCAATACTTTCATAGCCTTGAATATTCAACATTACATTCAAAGGAAAATATGCAGGTGGTGGAACCAATCCGTTTGTTACTTCTTTAATAAATTCAGCCTCCGTCATATCTGCCCGCAGTGCATAATTGGTTTGCTTTTGATGGCCGAGTGTATCGGTTGTTTCTTTACTCATATTTTTTCCACAGGCACTACCTGCACCATGTGCAGGATATACAATTACATCATCCGGTAATGTCATTATTTTGTTACGAAGTGAATGAAATAAATGCGCCGCTAATTTATTCTGTGTTAAATCAGCTACTACTTTTTGAGCCAAATCGGGCCTTCCCACATCGCCAATAAACAAGGTATCGCCACTAAATAACGCGGTTGGCTTGCCGTTTTCATCTTTCAACAAATAACAGGTACTTTCCATGGTATGCCCGGGTGTATGCAATACCTGAATGGTTACTTTACCCACTTTTAATTCTTCACCATCTTTTGCTGCATAAAAATCAAATGCCGGTTTAGCATTGGGGCCATACACAATGGGAGCACCTGTTTTTTTAGATAAATCAAGATGCCCGGATACAAAATCGGCATGAAAATGCGTTTCTAACACATATTTTATGATAGCACCATTTCTTTCTGCTTTTTGAATATAGGGTTCTACCTCACGAAGCGGATCAATGATCACCGCTTCGCCATCACTTTCAACATAATATGCGCCCTGCGCTAAGCAACCGGTATAAATTTGTTCAACTACCATAGGCAAAATTTTAAAAAATTAAAATTAGTGAAACGATTCAGTATGAATAGTGACTCATATCACAAAACAATATTTTATTAATGCAACCACAATTCTTTAACAATAATATAAATACCCATTACCAATACAAACCATCCAAAGCCTTTTTTCAATTTATCTCCATGAATTTTTTTACTTAACCATCCACCTACGAAGATACCGCCAATAGCGATGATCGTAACAATTGTCAACAGCTTCCAATCCATTTCAAAATGGCCTAAATCACCGGTAAAACCAATTAATGAATTGAGTGCAATGATAAACAAGGAAGTACCTACTGCCTCTTTCATTGGCAAGCCCACCAACAATACCAGTGTAGGTATTAATAAAAATCCACCACCGGCGCCTAACAAACCGGTAATAAAACCGATACCAATACCATAAACCAACAATTTGGGGATATTAATTTTTTTATCGGGTATTACATCAGTTATTTCTTTTTTGTTGCCATTGCGCATCATTGACAAAGATGCCACTACCATTAAAATAGCAAAAAGCACCATTGTCATAATATCTTCTGTAATTACAAAAGAGCCTATGGTAGCTATTTTTTTGGGTATGGCAGGAATAAAAAACTTTCTTGTTAAAACCACAGTAGCAATAGAGGATATACCAAATAACAAACCGGTTTTAATACGCACCAATCCTCTTCTGTAACTGTTATAGGCACCCACCAAACTGGTAGAGCCTACCACAAATAAAGAATAAGAGGTTGCTAAAAGCGGGCTTACACTAAATAAATATACCATAACCGGTACCGTTAGTATTGAGCCGCCGCCACCTATTAAACCGAGCGATATACCTATTAAAGCCGATGCCAAATAACCAAAAATAAACTGCATGGATAAAAATTTATTTGTAAAAATGGCTTTTATTACTGCATTGTAAAGTGACATGAATCACAGACAACACAGCCATTGAAATTTTAACGAAATTTATATTAAAAAAATAAAAATTCAATTTTCATACTTTAGAAAGTAGCCGCTAAAAAGAGCCTGCTTAGAAAATTGAACGCAGGCTCTTGTATGGGGGTTATAATAAATTTAGGCAGTACCCGGTAATATTTTGTGCCAATATAACCAGGGCAAGATTTTCGTTTTCAATATCCACATACTCCAACGCTCCTTACTCTGATCAAATGGGAATGTTTCCATAGGCTGATTGTTGTAATCAAATTCAGCCAAAACGAGTTTGCCATATCCTGTAATTAATGGACAAGAGGTATAACCTGTATAGCTGGCAGTTAAAGACTGCCCCTGCATCAGCGCTAATAAATTTTGCACTAATACCGGTGCTTGTTTTCGAATAGCAGCGCCTGTACGTGAGGTGGGTAAACTGGAAGCATCACCTAAAGAAAAAATATTGGCATAACGCACATGCTGTAATGTATTCTTATCCACATCTACCCAACCTGCAGCATTGGCCAATGGGCTATTTCGTACAAAATCGGGTGCGCTTTGTGGTGGGGTTACATGCATCATATCAAAATCAACCCAATATTCCTGATCCTTATTATTTTCGCCAAAGCTCACAAATTTTGCTTTTTTGTTGGGGCCATCTATTTCATCTAACCGCACAAAAAACTGTGTTTTTATATTACCCCGGGCTATCACTTTTTTCAAAGTATTTTCATACTTATCAACTCCAAATAAACGGGTACCACCGCTCCAATATTCAACCTGCGTTTTATTGAGCAAATCATGTTTTCTGAAATAATCTGTTGCCAGAAACATAATTTTCATGGGCGCACCACCACACTTCACCGGTGTATTGGGATTGGTAAAAATGGCTTTACCGCCTTTAAAATTTTGAATACATTCCCAGGTATAATTTACTGATTGGAAACTGTAATTAGAGCAAACTCCATTTTTACCTAATGTTTCAGGCAATCCTTTAATAGCACTCCAGTTAATTTGAATACCGGGTGCCACCACCAAATATTCATAACCCACTTCAGTACCATCATCTAACGATACCTTATTGACGTTGGGTAAAAAGCCGGTTACTTTTTTTTGAATCCAATGTACCGATTTAGGCATTACCGATGCTTCAGAGCGAACGGTATCTGCCACATTAAATGCACCACCGCCTACTAATGTCCAGGCAGGCTGATAATAATGTTTATCGGCAGCATCTATAATGGCAATATCTAATTGCTTATTCTTAAGCAATAATTTACCGGCAACGGAAATACCTGCATTTCCGCCACCAATAATTACAATTTGATGTTGTACTGGCATAGCAATCTTATTTTTTGTTGAAAATAATGTACTACAAGATACAGGTATGTGACTAAAATCACATAACAAATGTTTTTTATTAGTATATTAATCCTATAGATTAAGTATGAAAAATCAGTTGCTATTTAATAACTATTCTCCTCTAATTTCACTTTCCCCTTAAATGTCCAGAATACAAAACCGGTATATAGAGCAATGATTGGCACTCCAATGGCTGCAATAATAAGCATAATGGTGAGTGATCGGGGAGAAGATGCCGCATTATGCACTGTTAATGAATACAGTGGATTGATAGTAGAACGTACAATATTGGGATACAAATTCATGGCAAAAGTAATAAGCAGCAATGCAACGGTTAGTGCAGAAGAAAAGAAACCAACTAAATATTTACCACTTTCTAACAAACGCCTTGTATTAATGGTATTAAATACGGTTACTACCGGCACAGCAATTAAAAAAGGATACCTTTTAATGGTATTAGCCATGTGCGGATAATACACCAAAGTAACAATGGTTAACAACATATAAAACACTACAAATACCCTGCTGGTATCATGCACCATTAATGAAAGCTTGGTGTACAAACGCTTTTCAGTTTTCATGACTAAATAAATAGAACCATGCATGGCAAATAACGACAAAGTAGTAGCACCCGTTAACAAGGCATATGGATTTAATAATTGCAGAAAAGTACCGGTATATTCAAAATGTTCATTAATGGGCAATCCAATGATTAAATTACCCAACACCACACCCAATAAAAAACCTATCAGACTGCTGGAAACAAAATAGAGAATATCCCATAATTTACGCCACCACAACATAGGTTCTTTACTTCTAAACTCAATGGAGATAGCCCTTAAAATTAACAATACCAGAAACAAAATAAAGGGTATATAGAAAGCCGAAAATATAGTAGCATATACATCCGGGTAACCCGCAAACAAAGCACCACCGCCAATTACTAACCAAACCTCATTACCCCCCCAAACAGGACCAATAGCATTTAAGGCAATACGGCGGCTTTCCTCTTTTTTAAACAATAAATGAATGGCACCAGCACCCAAATCAAAACCATCTAAAATAGCATAACCGGTAAATACAGCGCCTACAATGGCAAACCACCAGGTAGACAATTCTATTCCTAAAAAAGTTTCCATATTAATGTATTAAAGGGTCATCAAGTTTTGTTGTTGAAGGCATAGCATCGGTTATTTCACCATCATTTTCATCTAATCCGTGCTGAATTTTTTTATTCAACAAATAAATAAATAAGGCAAACAACAACAGGTACAATAAAGTAAACAGAATTAAAGAAAACCATACTTCATTTTCTTTAACAGATTTAGATAAAGCATCACTGGTGCGTAACAAACCATAAACTACCCAGGGCTGGCGGCCAACTTCAGCAGAATACCAGCCCAACTGATTGGCTATTTCAGGCAGCAGTACTGAGAAAGCAAAAACAAGCATGAGCCATTTCTTTTCAAACAATTTTTTGCGCCAAAATAAAAATGCTGCATATAAGGTTAATGCTATAAGCAATAAACCAATAGCCACCATAAAGTGGTAGGTTTGAAAAACAAAGTTTACGGCCGTAGGCCTGTCTTCCGGTTTAAAATAACGCAGGCCCTTTACCGGTGTTGAAAAATTGCCATCAATTAAATAAGACAAACCACCCGGAATTTTAATACCGGTTACCTGTTCTTTTTTTATGTTTACATAACCTATAAGATACATATCGGCGGCAGCCAAACTATCATAATGCCCTTCAAATGCGGCTAATTTAGCCGGTTGGTTAACGGCCACCCCTTTGGCAGACCGATCGCCAATAAATAATTGGAGTAAAGCCGATACCGTTGCTATTGCCAATGCTACTTTAAATGCTCTTTTTGATATTTCAACATGTTTGTTTTTATAAATGTAATAAGCATGTACACTCAACACTAAAAAAGAACCTGCTAAAAATGCACCCACCCAAACATGCAACAAGCGATCAACCGATGAAGGATTAAACACCATAGCCCAAAAGTCGGTAACCTCTGCCCGCACAGCTAAACCATGCCCTACCAAATGATAGCCGGCAGGTGTTTGTTGCCAGGAGTTAGCCACTACAATCCATACCGCCGAAAACATAGAGCCTAGAGTAACCATTACTGCTGAGAAGAAATGCATTTTTGGAGATACTTTGTTCCATCCAAACAACAGTACACCCAAAAAGCCAGACTCTAATGCAAAAGCAAAAATGCCTTCTGCAGCCAAGGCACTCCCAAAAATATCGCCCACGAAACGTGAATAAGTTGCCCAGTTGGTACCAAATTCAAATTCCATTACAATACCGGTTGCCACACCAATTCCAAATATCAATGCAAATATTTTTATCCAAAAACGGGAAAGCTTTGCATATAAAGGATTTTTTGTATTCAGAAACAAGCCTTCCAATCCTACAATCACTACACCCAATCCAATACTCAGGGGCGGATAGATGTAATGAAAAGCAATAGTAAAAGCAAATTGTATGCGGGAAAGCAATTCTAAATCCATAAAAATATATTTTTATACTTGTTTTGTTACTGTGCCCAACCAATAAAAGAGGTGCAGGTTTTATAGAAATTTTAAAATTACCAATAGCTATTGCATGTATTGTGACAATTATTACACTACCACGTTTTCCTTGGCTAAAAGTATATGATTTTAATCATAAATGCAACTAACAACCGTCATATAATACACTAAATGCCCCATGTACTTTTACAGTACCAAATGAAACAGTAAACACATTAAAAAATTGTTATGAAAAAGATTGTAATATTAGGCGCAGGCACCGCAGGTACCATGATGGCCAACCACCTAAAACATGAATTAAAGCACGACGAATGGGATATTATCATTATAGATGAACGCAAAGAACACCATTACCAGCCCGGCTATTTGTTTTTACCTTTTGATATTTATGCACCGGAAGATATTATTAAATCCATCACCGAATTTATTCCCAAAGGTGTACACTTCATCAACAAACGGATTGAAAAAATAGAACCTACCACTAATACCATAGCATTAACCGATGGCGATACTATTACTTATGATATTTTAATTATTTCCACCGGTGCCAAAATTGCACCGGAAGAAACCGAGGGCATGAAAGGTACTGAATGGCATCAGTCTGTATTTGACTTTTACACTTTTGAAGGTGCATTGGCTTTGCGCAATAAACTAAGAGACTGGAAAGGTGGCCGTTTAGTTGTACACATTACCGAAATGCCCATTAAATGCCCGGTTGCACCCTTAGAATTTGCTTTTCTGGCCGACTCGTATTTGAAACATAAAAACATGCGTGATAAAGTACAAATTACTTTTGTTACGCCATTGAGTGGTGCCTTTACCAAACCCAAAAGTACCGAAGCTTTAGAACACCTGTTACAGGAAAAACACATTGATATTGTTAGTGATTTTGCTATACAGGAAGTAGACAATGCCAACAAAAAAATAATTGATTACAGCGGCAAGGAAGTACCCTTTGACCTGCTGGTGACTGTGCCCACCAATAAAGGGGATGAATTAATGGCACGTTCAGGGTTAGGGGATGATTTGAATTATGTGCCCACCAACCGCACTACGCTGCAATCTAAAAATTATGTAAATATTTTTGTAATTGGCGATGCATCAAACATACCAGCATCCAAAGCAGGTTCGGTAGCCCACTTTGAAGCAGAAATACTCACCGAAAATATTCTTCGCTATATGAAAGGAGAACCTTTAAAAGAAGAATTTGACGGGCATGCCAACTGCTTTATTGAAACCGGTAACGGCAAGGCATTGCTGATTGATTTTAACTATACCCACGAACCTGTTGAAGGCAGCTTCCCCTTCCCCGGCGTTGGACCATTAAGACTTTTAAAAGAAAGCAGAATGAACCACATGGGCAAATTAGCTTTCAGATGGATTTACTGGAACATGCTGCTGAAAGGAACCCATATACCTTTTGTTTCTGCCACTATGCAGGAAGCAGGCAAATACTTTGATTAATTCATTCACCATAAAAAACAAACACAATGGAAACACAATTAGCCAACACAACAGTTGATGTAAACGAAGAAGGTTACTTAACCAATTTTGCACAATGGACTCCCGCCGTTGCAGAAGCCATTGCAAAAGATTTGAATATTACTTTAACCTCCAGGCATTGGGATGTGATTACCTATTTACAGAATGAATACAAAAATGATAGTCCGTTAAGCATTCGTAAAATTGGCAAAAGCGGTGTAGTAGACATTAAGGAATTTTACCAGCTATTTCCGAATGCCCCTTTAAAAGCTGCTACCAAAATTGCCGGTATACCCAAACCTGCTAGTTGTATTTAACCCTTTAAATTGAACAAATATGAACGAGTTTAATGGCGAAGTAAGAAAGATGATGATTATACTTTCTAAAGCCACCCTTGAAAATGTGTATGCCGCCTTTGTGTTAGCCAATGGTGCCCGTATGGAAGGCATAGAAGCAGAAATGTTTTTTACTTTTTTTGGTTTAGAAGCCATTCACAAAGGCAAATTAGAACATTTACATACTGCCACTGTTGGAAACCCGGCCCTGCACATGCCTACCCTATTAGGCGGATTACCCGGCGTGGAAGCATTGGCCACCAGTATGATGAAAAAGGAAATGGAAAAAATTGATATGCCCGATGTATTAGAATTTCTTGATATTCTAAAAGCCTCCGGCGTTAAGCTTTGGGCTTGTAAATTAGCCATGGAAATGTTTCATTACAAAAAAGAAGACATGTACGATGATTTAGATGGCGTTATTACCGTTGGCGATTTTTACAAGCAAGGCTCCGGCTTAGGCACCCACATGCTTTTTGTATAACTAGTTGGCAAGCAATCTTTAATGATACTGACCGATTATTTCTATAATCGGTCAGTTTTTTATATCGCAACTAAAAGCCAACTTCCTATTTTCTTCCATTTCCAAATACCTCATCTTAAGGCAGCCTGCTAAGTAAAAGTGTATAAGTTTATAAATACCCTTTATCTTTCAAATAAGCAACCCATTTTTGATATCCCCCACCGGTAGCGGTTAAGTGCAACCCATCGGCGGTATATTTTGCATTGAGCCTTCCCTTTTCATCAGTAAACAAATCATGAATATTGATAAAAGGTACTTTTAATTGTGCCGCCATTTTTTGAATGAGTTGATTGGTATGCACAATATGGCTTTGTTTATCATAATGCTGGGGAAAGTTAACTACATCGGGATTTACAGGCATAATACTTTCCACATACACTTTTGCATCCGGGCTTCCTGCTTGTATGCGCCGCACAATTTTACCAATGTTATCGGCAATAACGGCATCGGGAATATCTTTCCCAATATCATTAATACCAATTAGTAAAAACACTTTTGAAGGTTGGCGGGCAATTACATCCTCTAACCGCTTTAAAACGCCATAAGTAATATCGCCACCAATACCCCTGTTAATCACCGTTGAATCATTTAACAGTATTTCCCAGTTACCCATTTCGGTAATGCTATTACCCAAAAACATGATTTTGCCTTTTACAATAGGCTCTTTTGCAAATGCAGCCATACGAACGGCATAATGTTCGGGTATAAAGCCCGTAGTATCAAACAAATGCTGGTTGGTTACTTGTGCCTGCATTCCCAATGGCCATAGCATACATCCAAATATAAAATACCTCAGCGCTTTCATGTGTTGTTGTTTTTAAGTGGTTAAACTGAATATATTTACCCTAATGCCTATTATGCAAACAGTTACCTGCAATGCTGATGTATTGCATGGTTGTGTTGAATATAAAATCAGGGAAAATGGGCAGTATAATGAATGAGTATATTTCCGATTACCGCTGTGTGAATATACAACGCTGAAAAGACGAAAACAAATATTTTTTTAGTTTATATTTTGAAATAAGCCGGACTCAAGATTCTGTTGGTTTATGAAGTTCTTTAGTCTTTGGGTGTTGGGTATTAGATATTCACAGCAATGGAATGCCGTTATCACATGTTTACCCGTATTATTTACACCTGACTTTCTTAACAACAAAGCCCACAGTGGATTTTACACAAAGGGCAGAGAGAGATGGGTGGCTGGTCTTTAGGTAGTTGGTCTTTGGGTGTTAGTGATATTCATTCGTGTCTATCCGCGTCATTTGTGGCTACTTATCATTTTGAGGTGTGTACTACAAAGCATTCTTTGTGAGCTTTTGAAATTTAAACTACCGGTTGGTGGGGGCACCAACCGGAATTAATTGGTGATTAAGTGATTGGTTATGCGAGTCCATTTGTGGCTACAAACCATTTTGTAGTTTAAATTACTGTGCATTCTTTGTGAGCTTTGCAAATTCGCCATCTGCCTTAATGGTTACCTCATCACTAATCATTGCCGATGGGTATTTGGTACCAATATTAAAATCGGTACGATTAATGGTACCGGTAAGTTTAAAACCCGCATCGTCTTTTTTTGTCATAGGGTTCACAATGGTACCACGATACACCAAATTCATGGTAACGGGATTAGTGATACCATGCATGGTTAGGTTGCCGGTTAATTTATAATGGTTATTGCCAACAGGTTGAATGGCGGTACTTTTAAAAGTAATTACAGGAAATTTAGCCACATCAAAAAAGTTGGGACTTTTCAGGTCGTTATCACGCATTTCTACTTCAGTATTAATAGATGCGGCCTCGGCAGTTAAACTAAATACAGCATCACTAAAATCGGGTTTGGAAGCCTGTATGGTTACATCAAAATTTTTCAATAATCCATCTACATCCGATACCATTAAATGGGTAACGGTAAAAGTGAGTTTAGAATGTGCTTTATCATTCTTCCAGGTTGTTTGAGCAAAGGCAGCCGATTGTAATAAAAGCAACGCTGCTACGAACATTTTTTTCATTGTTTAATTGGTTTGGTTTTATGAATATGCTTATAAGAATGAATTGTTACAGCTACACTTGTATTTCAAAAAAAATAAAAGTAGTTGTTACAATTACAACCCTGCAAAACTACCCCAACCATAGTTTGGGTACAATGACAAAAAGCAATAAAAAACGTTGATTTGAATCAAGATAAGCAACAATGCAGGCAAATTTATTTTGGCTGTTGTAAGCGCTTACGTACCCTACTTAATGTTTCGGGTGTAATGCCCAAATAAGCAGCAATCATGTGTTGTGGCACTCTGTTTGGTAATGTAGGGTATTGTTGCAATAAATGTTGATAGCGTTCATCTACGGTTAAATGCGGAATAGCACTTAAACGCTTTTGTAAGGCTACATAAGCATTCGTAATTACTTGCAGCATAAAAGTTTGATAGTTGGGGCATTGCTGCAGCAGCAAATCGTTAGCGGCTTTAGACATTAATACCAGTTCTGAATCTTCAATGGCTTCAATATTATACAACGCAGTTTCACCCGATAAATAACTATATAAATCGGCAATAAACCATCCTTCCATTGCAAATTGTACAATGTGTTCATTACCATTATTATGAATAGTGTAGGAGCGTAATAAACCTTTTTCAACAAACGCAGTGTATTTACAAATATCTCCTTCTTGCAAGAAATAGTGTTTTTTTCGTATTTTTTTATGCACTATGTGTTTTTGAATTAAATCTACTTCTGTTTCCGTAAGTTTTATTTTTGAGTTGATGTGCTGAATGAAGGTATTGCTCATAAAAGTGTTTAATACAACGATGTACTGATTTCAAAAAAAGAAATCAAAGATTGCCATCTGCAAATTAATTCAATCTAACAAAACTACTCAATCCATTACTTCAAAATGAAGCATCACTTTTGATAACAAATGAGGATATTGTTGTTAAAGCATTATTCAATTAATAGTCTGCTGCATTCATCTAAAAAAAATTCCGGGTGGTGCAATTCAATGCTAACCATCCGGAATGTTAGAACCTAATATTTTGGAATCATTATTCTGCCTGCCAGGTATTGTTGGCGCTGTTAAAATCGGGTATTTTATACTCCGGATCAATCACCACTTTGGTAATTTTATCGGAAGATGGGTATCTGAATTTCCAGGTAGCACCATGCTGCCAAATTTCAACTGGCAAATGAACGGTACCGGTTTTACCATTGGCTTCTGTAATTGCCACAGTAACCGGCATGGGCAACTGACCTAAATTTTCAATGGTAATAATACTGCCATCAGCGGGGTTATTATCGTTATATGCAACGCCTTTCACCGCCTGGTCAATACGCCAGCTATGCATAAACCAACCCCGCCAAAACCAATCTAAAGTTTCGCCGGTATAGTTTTCAATGCAATGGAAAAAATCCCAGGGTGTAGGATGTTTAAATGCCCATTGGTGTACATAATAACTAAAGGCACTATCAAAACGGCCGGGGCCTAAAATTTCTTCGCGCAGCAATTTTAAACCCATACCCGGTTTATAATAAGCATAAATACCCAGGTTTTGGGGTTGTACCACATCGGGAATAGTAAAAATACTTTCGGTACTATCTCTAAACACATAACGGGCAGCCATGTGAAGGTTATCCATTCGGTGATTTAAAAATTCGCCGTTATTAAAATGCGCATCGGCCATAGTATTGATGAAGGTATTAAAGCCCTCATCCATCCAGGGAAATTTACGTTCATTACTTCCTACAATCATCGGGAACCAGTTGTGACCAAATTCATGTGAGGTAACATTCCATAAACTGGGGCCTGTAGCACGATAACCACAAAATACTATGCCCGGATATTCCATTCCACCCACAATACCGGCTACGTTGGTAGCAGTAGGGTATGTAAATTCAAATAAATATTTTGAATAATATTCAATAGCGCCTTTTACAAATTCGGTAGAGCGTTTCCAGCTACTATCGCCATTACTTTCAACCGGATATACACTCATGGCCAGCGATTTTTTGCCACTGGGCAGGTTAATGCGGGCAGCATCCCAAATAAAGGATCTGGAGGCAGCCCAGGCCACATCACGCGTATTCAGGCATTTAAACTTCCAGGTAAGCATTTTCTTAAACGGACGGCTGACCGGGTCGGTTACTTCGGCAGCAGAACGCAACATAACCGTTTTATCACTTTGTGCCGCTTCTTTCCAGCGTTTTAATTCAGCAGTAGTTAACACCTCCTGTGGGTTCATTAACTCTCCCGAACCTACTACAATGAAATTGCCAGGAACAGTAACATGGTATTCAATATTGCCATATTCCAAATAAAACTCACCCTGGCCTAAATAAGGCAATGTATTCCATCCATATACATTATCGTACACACACATACGGGGGTACCATTGTGCTATTTCATAAATCCAGCCATTTTTGGTATTGAGCCTACCCATACGGTCGGTACCATATTCGGGAATTTTAAAGCTGTAATTAATTTTTATCTGAATTTTTCCGCCTTGTGCTTTCAACAATTTGGTCAGTTTAATCTGCATACGGGTATCATTAATAAGGTAGTTGGCTTTTTCGGTTTTACCATCGGTTATTACTGCAACCGATTCAATATTGTAACCACCATTAAAATTATTGCGGTTGGCCCAGCGACCACCGCTTACCGCAGTAGTAGCTACCCCACGTGAAGATAGGCTGTAGATGTTCTGATCTAATTGCAACCATAAAAACGACAAGTTTTGCGGGCTATTGTTGGTGTAAGAAATGAGCACAGCACCTTTAATGCTTTGTGCAAGGGTATCGATGCTGGCATTGATGTTATAATCGGCGCGGTTTTGCCAGTATTCCGGGCCGGGGGTACCATCTGCCGCTCTTACTTTATCGCCGAAGGCTGGATAAAACATAGGGGCAAAGGCCTCGTGTTGGTTGTAGTTGCCGGTAGTTTGTGCATACGAGCCGGTGATGATGGCTAGTAATACAAATAAAGATGTCCATTTCTTCATGTGCCTGTTTTTAATGTGAATGAATAATACAGTATGCTAAAAAAAGAGCATCTAAGATAAGCATGGCAGGGTTGTATTGAAAAAAATTATGGATGATTGGTCTGTGTTTTAGATAAAAATTAAGGTATTTTTAAAAAAACGCAGGAATGATGGGGATTTGGGAGAATTTGTTCGACAGGTGTTCGACAAGTTCGATGCAAATGCCAGTCTTTTTCGGCATAGCTTTTTGTGGACATTTCCCTGCTCATTGGTCTGACTCTTTTTACTTAGATTTGCCCAAATATTTTAGCAATTGAAGACTCATCATAAAATTGTAAATGGCGACAGCCGACAAATGACCGAACTGCCAGACAATTCAGTTCATTTAGCTATTACCTCGCCGCCCTATTGGCAACTTAAAGACTACGGGACAGATAATCAAATTGGGTTTCACGACAGTTATGAAAACTACATCAACAATCTGAATTTGGTTTGGAAAGAGTGCTACCGCACTCTTCATAATGGGTGCAGGTTGTGTGTAAATATTGGCGACCAGTTCGCTAGAGCTGTTTATTATGGACGCTATAAAGTCATCCCGATTCGTGAAGAGATAATCAAATTCTGCGAAAACATTGGGTTTGATTATATGGGAGCAATCATTTGGCAAAAAGTTACAACATCCAACACAACAGGCGGTGGTGTTCAAATGGGTTCTTACCCATATCCGAGAAACGGAATTTTGAAATTGGATTATGAGTTTATTCTCGTTTTCAAAAAATTGGGGGACGCACCCAAACCAACAAAAGAACAAAAGGAACTTTCTAAAATGACCGCCGAAGAATGGAACACTTACTTTGCAGGGCATTGGAATTTTGCTGGAGCAAGGCAAAATAACCACATCGCAATGTTCCCCGAAGAATTGCCCAAACGCTTAATCAAAATGTTTTCTTTTGTTGGTGAAACGGTTCTTGACCCCTTTGCTGGTAGTGGCACTACTGCTTTAGCTGCAAAAAATCTTGACAGAAATTCAATTGGTTACGAAATCAATCCAGAATTTATTCCTTTCATTAAAGAAAAGTTAGAAACTCATCAAAAGGATTTGAGCGGAACAACATATAATTTCATTAAACAAAAAGGGATTGAGACTGACTTTGAAAAAGAAATTCAAAAATTGCCTTACATCTTCAAAGACCCCCACACCCTTGATAAGAAAATTGATGTAAAAAAATTACAATTCGGAAGCCGAATTGACAAAAACAGCTCAACTCAACGAGAAGAATTTTACACAGTAAAAGAAATTATCAGCCCAGAAAAAGTTCGTCTCAATAATGACCTCACGATAAAACTTATCGGAATCAAGGAAGACCCAATTATTAATGGTGACGCAACAAATTTTTTGAAAGAAAAAACAAAAGGCAAAAGAGTTTTTATCCGTTATGATGAAGTGAAGCACGATAAGGAGAATAATCTCCTTTGCTATCTCTATCTTGAAAACAAAACTTTCATTAATGCTCACCTAATCAAAAACGGGTTGGTTCAGGTTGATAGTAAAACAGAGTTTAAATACAAAGACAAATTTCAACAATTATTCAATCAAGCACATTTTATTAATGAAGACAATAAAAATTTCAAATAACGAAATCCTTTCACTGCTTGATGCAGAAGCAACCAACTTTCCGAAATACGCTACACAGATTTTAAATCTTGCAAATCAAAACGCACAGGGAACACGACCATCTGTTGTAGGGCAAATGAGTGATTTGATTCAGGAATTCCCTGGAAGCAAATTAAAGGAGTGGGAAGAATGGTATTTGAATAAACACCCTGAAGCGTTGTCGCAAGCAGCGACAAAAGTTTTTGAAATGGTTGAGAACTTCAAAGATGTAATGACAAAGATTGACAAAGAAATGGTTGAAAAGTGGGTAAAAGATTTAGTGATTTTAAAAACTTTCATCGGGTTGAAATTTCAAGAAGCAATTTTAAAAAGCGTTGCCTCTGAATTAAACAAAACTTACCGGCTTGCTACACCAGAAGAAGAATCACAAGGCATTGATGGATTGATTGGAGAAAAACCTGTAAGCATCAAACCAACTTCTTATGAAATGAAAAAATCACTCAGCGAAACGATTGAAGTTCCGTTTATCTTGTATGAGAAACTGAAAGACGGAATTAAAATCACTTTTGACGAATCTATTATTTAATCGCTTCAAATTTTGATGAAGAAAAAATATGCCGACCAGTTTTCTTATGCTAACCTTGAAAGCTGCTTTGATAAGAAAGTAGTCAAGGTTAAATCAAAAGGCATTGATAAAAAGTCGGCAACCAACTTCAAAAGGGATAAAGAAAAAGAATTAAAGATTATTGAAAGAAAAAAATACAAGCAGGTACATATAAATTTTCTCCTTACTTAGAACTGCTTCGTGTTAAGAAACGAAAAGATTTTCCACGACTGCTTTCATTGCCAACAATCAGAGAGAATAATTGTATTAGATATCTGCAAAGAAATTCTCCATTCTGATTTTAGCGAAATATCCAATTAACTCTTTTAGGGAAAATAGTACTGGAGAAAGGATGAGGGCTGCAAAACCGCATGGACTCTTTATTTACCGCATATCACAAAGAAAATGATATTAATTTATTGAAGGCATATTTAGCAATATTGAACTCAAGAGTTATTTCCTTTTATGCTATTAAGAAAGAAATTGTTTTAATTAAAGTTGGTAAAACGCCTCAATTAAGAAGTGGGCAGCGTGGCCCAATGGGATTAAGGCAATTGCCATTTCCCTATATGGATGATGGAAATGTAGAAATATTATCATCACTTGTTAATCGAATATTATCTAGAAAGTTGCTGGACAATTCAGCAGACACAAAAGACTTAGAAAAACAAATAGACCAATTGGTTTACCAGCTTTACGGTTTGACCGAAGAAGAAATAAAAATAATTGAGAACGCATAAATAGTCAGAAATGCCAACGCTCAACATTCACAAACATTTTCAGGTCGCATAAGGCAAAAGCAACTGCCGTAAAATCTAAATATTATACAGTAAAAAAGAGGAATACTTTAGAAAACATTAAATTAAACAATTACTAAAAATGTTTGAATTTTTTAAAAGCCTTTCATTTAATCAAGGAACAAATATAGGACTAATAATTTTTGGTATTTTTTTAGCTCCTTATTGGTACATATTCCAATTTGCTAATGATATTTACAAAACAAATGATTTTATCGAAAGAATCATACTATCAATTTGCATTGGAGTACCTGTTTCCATATTAAATTTCTTTGTTAATTATTTATCTGCTTTTTTCATGAAAAAACAAGAAACAGAAAAAGAAAAAGAAACGAAGATTTTTAAGCTGATGGGAATTCCTTGCGCAGTAGTAGGTATATCATTTTATGTTCCATCTGTTCTAAGTTTCTTTAACTTAAGTGAGACTCAACATCAAGGTATTTTATCAATAATTTCATTTCACCTCGGTTATATAGTTATGATTGCTTTTTTTACAATTAAAAATAATAATAAATTAAGAAATCAAGAAAAAGTATAGAAGATTCATCAATTGTTCGCAAATAAATCTACACTAAACAAAGAGTGTTGCAAATGTAAAAAAGACGAAAAATAATTAATTTCTGCTCATTTTTAAGCTTATATCCGATTTATGGAATACTAATTCGAAGCCTGGCCAATTGATAAGCAATTTAAAACTGCTCTGCATCCGCAGGAGGAAAGAGTATATGAAGAATTGCCGGAAATAGTTTTTTAATGCCCTCTCCCCTTTGTCCTTTTCCCGCCACCGCCCTCGCTGCAACTTAGCAGCATGGTTACGGTTAATTTGTTTCAATCCGGTGGCATTAATGTGTATGTGCATTTGCCCGCAGCTCGGCGATATACTCATTTTTAAACGCGAAGGCGGCGCCCATGTAGGCATGTACATTGCCGAAAGTGAAAACACCTACCATGTAATGGGTAGCAACCAGGGTAATGCTTACAGTATTGTTGAAATTGCCAAAGCCCGCCTGTACACTGCACGTAATTTTTACCATACCGCTGCCCCGGCATCGGTTAAAAAGTATTTTCTTTCCAGCAGTGAAAAATTATCAGTAAATGAGGGATAGTTAAAATTAAATTATTAATTTGTAGAATTATATATATTTTTAATGTTTTTTTTACGTCCCGGGTTTCTACCCAGGATTTTTTTTTAAATAATTTTTTTATTATTTACAAATTATTTTATATTAGTAACCGGACTGTAAAAGGAAATGGTAATAAACTCATACAAATTATTGAGATAATTATAACTATTAATGACTATATAAATTTAAAATTTATTATTTATGACAAAACTTGAAAAATTAGAATCAGTAAATTTTGAAGTCCAAAATTTGCAAATAGAATATAATATTATATTTTTTAAATCTTTATTGCCAAAAAAAATGGAATCATTTTTAAAACTTACTTACTTTGAAGATATAAATAATAAAGAATTAGAAAATTATTTAAATCATTATAGAAATTATTTATTAATTGAAGGAATAAAATTTAGTTTAGAATCATTACCAAATGAAACAAATTGGCAAAAAGATTATACTTTACTATGCTGTAAAAGATATGTTTCTGATATGTTATATATTATTAATTTGTCATTTAAATATTTTAAAAAAATGGATTTACTTTATAAACAGGAAAATGTCTTGACCTAAATCATGTTATCATTTTCCTCCATTTAAATTTAGGAAAACTATGTAATAGAAGCACAATAAAGTATAGTTTATCATTGCCAATTATTTAGTACTCTGAATTACCGTTTTCTCTGTTTAGGTACCAAATATGGTGTATAAATGTTTTAAAAATATTTGAAAAAAACAGGTAGTTGGCTTTACGAAAGCGTTTAATAATGCATATGTATTTCGCAAAAGTTTTATAACGTTTTGATAATGAGGGTAACAATATTTTTTAACCAGACGACAAGTAACTTGTAAAGATTCGTATATTTATGAGTTAGCGGTAATTTAATGACCATGTATTTATGTACTAAATGTTTAAGTAGAAATGTCACAAAAGTTGACAGAAAATTACATTGTAATGATTGTTCAATAACTTATTCTATCATAAAATATAATCGTGACTTAAAAAAAGCACATAACATTGTTCGTATTGGTTTTCAGTATCGAAAAAGAAGCGAGTATGAGTCACGACATAATTCAAATATCAAAAGAGCATTTTATCTAAAAGAACTTCATAACATTTTCTCTTTTGTTGGACTTGCGGTAATAAGCGGACTGATTGGAAATTTTTCTTACGACAAGTTAAAACAAATATTAAAGACAATTCTTAATGACCCTTTAATAATTGAAATTAATGACAAAGAGTTTCAGAGATTTTTAAAAAGTGAAACTCAGCAAAAAAAATTTATCAAATACATAGAAGAATATAGAAACAAGCAATTGCTTATATCTTCAGAAAATGACAGACAAAAAAAAGTGACTAATAAAAAATTAAGACCAAAGAAAAATTACCGCTAACAAAGCATTTGCTTTATGTCGGCGGACGACAAACTAAAACTCATCATCAATTCTTTAATCAACTTTTGTAATTTTATTTGAACAATATAATTTCAAATTCCGCCACAACACAAATGCGTTAACGTTGGCAGTAATTTTAGACGACCACATAAACGACAAAAAGAAAAAATGAGAAGGACACTAACACTAATATTTTTATTATCAAGCATTTTGTCTTTTGCACAAGCTGACAGCAGTAAGTTACCAATTAAAACAACTGTTAAAACAGACCTGACACTAAATACAAAACAACATGTAACTGAAATGACAAATGCTGATAAAATAGCATTTTCATCCCTGATTGTTGCTGTGCTATCCTTCATTTTGACAATTGTGACAATTTTCCAAACAAGGAAACACAATAAAAATTCATTAAAGCCAATAATAAACGTAAATCCATTTGACTATTCAAACTGTATTTTAATCGAATTAGTAAATGAAGGAGTAGGTTCTGCAATTATTAAAAAAATAACTGTTGAAAAAAACGACTACGAGAAAAAACAAAATGTTTATAGTTGGATGCCTGACCTTCCAGAAGGAGTTTCTTATCAAAACTATCTAACACGTGACAGAGATATTCCAATGCAGGCTGGAAAAGTTATCAAAGTAATTGAGATAAAAAATGACGCATTTAAAGACACACAAAGAAAATTTAGAGAAGAAATGCGTGGAGTGCTTAGACAATTAACAATTAAAATTGAATACACCGATGTATATGAATCGAAATTCCCAATTTATACAAGAAAACTTGACTTATATGCTCGAACTGATAATGGATAAAAACTGCTGGTAACAACTAAGGCTTCGTTGTGTGCGCAGCGCCAACAATGAAGCCGCCTGTTGAACGAAACCAGTAAATTATTTGGGTGTTTATTGATTATGGAGTTGTCGTTTTGACGATTATTTGTTACTTAAATTTGGACAAATTATGCAAGAAAAAGAGTTCAATCAAGAGGCTATTATAGCCGAGTACTTAACAGGCGATTGCAGATATCTTCCATTGGGTGCCAAATATGGCATTAATTTTCGTAAAATTCATCGATGGGTGTCACACATAACTCAACAAACACAGTAGCAGCTTCTATGCTTTTCCAGTTGGTTGGAGGGATGCCTACCAATAATGATTAAACATGATTACGCATTGGGCATGTGTTTGGATTTTGTAAATCTCATTTTGAATGAATTTCTCATTTGCTATTGATATATAAGCCAAATACAAGACACTAATGGCTATACCTTGATGTAGATTTTCTTTTTATCCATGCCATACACAATCAGCCAGTAGAAGGCAATTAAAATGAGTGCATAGAGTAAAGATCCAATGCGTTCATCAGTACTGATGGGTTTACATACCTGTTCATAAAACCATCCCAAAGGAGAAAGATATACCAGCAATCCTTCTTCATTCATACCATGGGGAATGCGGATCAAACCCAATACCCGGGGCAGGAACCCACTGAGCACAAAAATGAACAAAGGATTTTTACCAAACACATCGAAAAAGCTGCTCCAGGCTCCACGTACCTCCTTAAATTCAATGGCATAAATCAGGATGCCCAAAGTAGCAATGGCCAGTCCACTGGTGTATACCACATAACTACTGCTCCATATTTTCTTATTGATGGGGAATACCATATCCCATGCATAACCGGCAGCCATTAATACGAGTGCCAGCACCAAGAGGTTTGCCAGCATATCATAGGTTTTTCCCTTTTGTTGTATGTATTGCCCGGTTAAATAACCAATAATTACCTGCACTACAGCACCGGGCGTACTCGACAGTCCCTCCGGATCGAAAGGCACCCCCTCTCCTTTGTACACATGGTTCAGTCCGAATACATGAATATCGAATGAAGTGCCCCAAAAGCCCTGCAGACTATAAGGATCGCCAGGCTCACCTGCCAGCAGGGTGAATACCCAATACAACAATAAAATAATACAGCCAATCACAAAAGCGCCACGGGCCTTAGCATAATAAATAATCAGAGCTGCAAAAAAGTAGCTGAGGGCAATGCGTTGCAAAACTCCCATAATACGCACATGCTCAAAACCTTTGAATACAATATGACCATTGCTCCATTGCACAAATGGGGTCCAGTTCAGGAACAAGCCGATGAGAAAAATAAGGATGGAGCGCTTAAATACTTTTTTCAGGAAATAGCTGTTGCCCTTCTGTTCAAAACGTGGCATTACAAAAGAAAAAGCATTGCCCACCGCAAAGAGGAAAAAAGGAAATACCAGATCGGTGGGTGTGCAGCCATGCCAGGGTGCATGTTCCAATGGGGTATAAATATGTTCCCAAGAGCCCGGGTTATTCACTAAAATCATGAGTGCTACGGTAGCCCCGCGAAACACATCTAAGGAATAATAGCGCTGTTGTTGCATAGAAGTGTATTTGGCAAGGCGTTAAATTAAGTAAAAGAAATGAAAAAGAGTGGATTTTACAGAACCGGATGCTGCAATCGTCAAACATCCCCCTTATAACGTGCAGTCGTTAACGATAGAAAAAGAGGCTATCTCAAAAAAAATGAACGTGTCGGAAATTGCTTAAACTCTCCAACCATTCATTGGATACCGGAATAAAAAAAGGCTACCCGATGATAGCCTTTTCTGTATGGATTAGAATTTAATTTCTTCTTCATTTTCATCGAAAAAATGGTATTCTATAAAACTGTAATTGTTATTGGACATGACTTTCAGGGCAATTTTGAATTTTTTCTTCCATTTTTTTACAATGGACTTGAACCAACCTTTGGTTAAGAATGCATATACAATGGGATGCACATATAAGTCAATTTGTTTATGACCATGGGTTACCAGATAATGCAGTCGTTTTTCTATTTCATCTTCCAGCAATATAGAAGGCGTTACCATACCAGTGCCGCCACAGGCCGGACAAATTTCAGAAGTATTGATGTTTACCTCCGGACGCATCCGCTGGCGGGTTATTTGCATTAACCCGAATTTGGAAATAGGCAATACGGCATGTTTAGCCCGATCGGTTTGCATGTATGCCTCCATCGCTTCCTGCAATTTCCGTTTGTTATCGGGCAATTTCATATCAATAAAATCAATCACAATAATGCCGCCAATATCGCGTAAGCGTAACTGCCGCGCAATTTCTTCTGCTGCTTCCAAATTGGTTTGCAGGGCATTCTCTTCCTGGTTATTGCTAACACTTTTATACCCACTGTTTACATCAATTACATGCAGGGCCTCGGTATGTTCAATAATTAAATAGGCACCGCTGGGCAGGTTCACCGTTTTACCAAAAGAGCCTTTTACCTGTTTGGTTACCCCATATTGATCAAATATGGGTAAGGGGCCATTGTAATAGGTAACAATATCGGCCTTATCAGGTGCAATTTTTTGAATATAGGCCTTAGTATCGTTGTAAATATTTTTATCATTAATCACCACCCGGTTAAAATCTACTGTCAGCAAATCGCGCAGCATGCTGGTTGTTTTATCCTGCTCGCTCAGTATTTTAGCTGGTGCCACTGCACCTTTCAGGTTGTGTTGAATTTGCTTCCAGGTTTCGTTGAGTGCAATTAAATCCTGATGCAGTTCAGCAGTACTTTTACCTTCAGCAGCAGTACGAACAATAACCCCAAAGTTTTTGGGGCGAATGGCTTCTACAATTTTATGCAGGCGTTTTCTTTCTTCTGCCGAATGAATTTTTTTAGATACAGCAACAATTTCATTGAAGGGGGTTAATACTACAAACCGGCCGGGTAGGCTTAATTCGCAACTGAGGCGTGGGCCTTTGGCTGCAATGGGCTCTTTTAAAATCTGCACCAGAATATTGGGTTTGCCATTGAGCACTTCATTGATTTTACCGGTTTTTACAATTTCGGGTTCAATGTTAAAGGTGCTGAAATCGAATGGCTTTTCGCCCTTATCGTGCATGGCCATTTGGGTAAATTTCAGGAGAGAGCGGGCATAGGGCGATAAATCGGTATAATGCAAAAAAGCATCCTTTTCAAATCCTACATCAATAAATGCAGCATTCAATCCGGGAATCAGTTTTTTTACTTTTCCCAAATACAAATCGCCCACGGCAAAATTGGCATCTGCTTTTTCATTGTGCAGTTCTACCAGTTTTTTATCTTCCAGTAAAGCAATCTCAACCCCACTGGGGGAAACGCTAATAATCAGTTCTTTGTTCACAAATTTGGCAACTTTAATATACATAATGACGCACCCCGTTTATAAGCATGAGCACGCAGTGTACACTTCATGTATTTACCCTTAAATGTGGGAAAGGTAAAGTTGCAGCGGAAAGGAGAGCGGCAAATACATTACAGTGAAACAGAAGTAAGGCCTCTTGTATAAAGGATACGGAGACCTTTACTCTATAAAATGAAAACCTGTTAAGAAATTATTTATTCTTTTTCTTATGACGGTTTTTTCTCAAACGTTTTTTACGTTTGTGAGTAGCAATTTTATGACGTTTTCTTTTCTTACCACAAGGCATACGCTGTCAGATTTTTTTAGTTAAATAATTTATTTTAGTTCATTGATACGCTTATCAATTTCTTTTTTGATGGCATCATTGTTAATCATTCGTTTGGCAGTTTCATACCACTGAATGGCATGGGCTTTATCGCCCTGCATATCATAGGTTTCGGCTAACTGAAAAATGGCTTCCAGATTATGCGGATCTTTCCGCACAATGAACTGAAAACGTTCAATTGCCTTGTCTAACTGACCACTTTTTTTACCTCCTAACCCCAATACCATTTGTGCATAGAGGTTATTGGAGTCTTTCTGCGCTATTTCACGAACCGGCAGGATACCCTGCATGGGATTATCAGAAATATTGCCGAACATATAACAAGCCCCCAGCCCTATTTTACTGGAATCGTTGTTGGGATTGATGACAAGTGCCCTATCTAAAAGATCTTTTGCATTTTCTGCCAGCCAGTGTTGCATAGCCGGATTATTCTCTGTCAGCAGGTTATCTACAAACAGTTGGGCGGCAAATGTGAGACTTTTTTCCGAATTCTCCAACTTAGCTGCCTGTGCGGTATAATAAGCATAGGGTTCAAAAACGTGGGCAGAGTCTTTCCAGAACTTTGCCAACTGGTGGTAAACGTGCAATTGCTGGTCTTTTACATCGCCACGGGTTATGGCATTTTCAAGAGCAATGATTCTTTGATTTTGTTCGGGGTTGAGCTGCTTGCGGGCTTTTTGTAAAATATCTTTGAACTGAACTGCGGGTGGTGCACCTGTCTGTTGCTCCATTGACGCTGCGGCTCCGGAGGATTTGGGGGCACTCACTTTTCCAAATACAAATAACAACACTACCACCACAACGGCACCGGCAACCAGTAAAATTTGACTTCTTTTCACTATTTCAATTTTGCGCAAAGTTATTCCGACTTGCGCTTGTTCCGCACTTCTTCCATAAATTCTTTTGCAGGCTTAAAGGCGGGAACAAAATGTTCGGGTATTTGCACCGTGGTATTGTACTTGATATTACGGCCTAATTTAGCCGCCCTTTTTTTGGTAACAAAACTGCCGAAACCCCTGATATAAATGTTACGACCGGCAGCCAGATTGCCTTTTATTTCGCCTAACATAGTTTCAAGCGTTACCAGTACATCCACTTTTGGTATACCTGTTTTTTCGGAAATGATGGTAATGAGATCTGATTTTCTCATAAAAAAGCTTTTCAGTTGAATAGTTTTTAAAATTAGAACAAATTTTGTGTATTACAAGAAAATAAAAAAAATAATACATATTAGTGACTGACTGCAAATTTATTTATAAGTGCATGATTTACATAATATTGTGCCAGATATTCTTTGATTGAATTATACCTTAACCGCTCAACAGTTTCATGTATTGTGCCAATTTTATTACAACTTTGCCCCCTATGCGGCAACAAAAATTAACACCCTTGCTTTTGCACTGGCACCGGCACCACAATGAACGCATCATGCCCTGGAAGGGGGAGAAAGACCCCTACAAAATATGGCTGAGTGAAATTATACTGCAACAAACCCGTGTAGAACAAGGGTGGGCTTATTATGAACGCTTTTTAAAGCAGTACCCTGGCCTGCCCGATCTAGCCCATGCAACAGATGAAGCTGTTTTTAAATTATGGGAAGGACTGGGCTATTACAGCCGCTGCAAAAATTTATTGCGTACTGCACGATTCGTATTACAAGAATACGGTGGACAATTTCCTGCCGATTATACTGCCCTGCTGGGTATGAAGGGAATTGGGCCTTATACAGCAGCAGCCATTGCTTCATTTGCCTTTCAACTGCCTTATGCCGTGGTAGATGGTAATGTTTTTCGTGTGTTGGCACGTGTATTTGGCATTGATACCCCTACCGATAGTACAAAAGGAAAAAAGGTATTTACACAACTGGCACAGGAAGTATTGTGCAAGCAACACCCGGATTTATTTAATCAGGCTATTATGGATTTAGGCGCTACGGTATGCAAACCCATACTGCCACTTTGCAGATCCTGCCCGTTGCAGCCCATCTGTAAAGCACATCATGAAGGTACCGTTTACCAATTACCCGTGAAAGAAAAAATATTACTGAAGAAAAAACGCAGGTTTTATTATTTTTTATTAGAACAGAATGGAAAGGTATGGATACACAAAAGAACCAGGAAAGATATATGGGAAAATTTGTATGAACTGTTTTTGGTTGAAAGTGAAGAAGAAATAGAATGGACGGAAAAGCAGGTGCAGCAATGGTTACACGAACAATGGGGGGTGAAGGATTATACTTTACTGCAGGTTTCAGGCAAGGAAACACAGCAGCTTACACACCAGCAAATTTCAGGAAGATTGATACATGTTCAATTCAAAAAAGCACTGCCTGCCTTGCAACAATATGAAACCATAGCATTGGCACAATTGGCAGAAAAACCTTTTCCGAAATTTATACACCAGTTAATGAAAAATGCAGGAATATGGTAATACATGAAGTACACCAATCCATAATCGTTATGTATTACAGATAATTGCTGAACCCATAAAATTTTATAAAACATTTTTATTTCTGAGCATGTACCAACCCTTCAATAAAAGAAGATACGAGCGATACAATGATACTGAACCAAAGGGCAGGCCACCAGCCATCTACCCGGAAGCCAGGCACCAGCGCCGAGGTCCATTTAATAATTATTACATTAATAACCAACAGAAATAAACCCAGTGTAAGGATGGTGAATGGAATGGTTAACAGCACTAAGATAGGTTTTACAAATGTGTTCAATAAACCCAGCACAGCCGCCACCAGTATGGCCGTAGTAGTGCTGTTCACATGCACGCCATTCAAAATGAATGTGGCCAGCAGTATGGCTACCGCTGTGAATAATACTTTGGAGAGGAATGACACCATACAATTTTAATTTATATCACCTCAAGTTCGTAAAAATCATCCGGATTCAGGTATTTTTTTGCCAGTACCTGCAGCTCCTCACCGGTAGTATCTTTTATGGTTTGAATGCTGGTATAAAAATAATCGGCCGGCATCTCATTCAGAATATAGCTTTTCCAACGTTCTATAATATGAAAAGGCCCATCCACATCACCCAGCAGGGTTCCAATCATAAAATTTTTAATAAGGCTCAATTCTTCTGCCGTTACAGGTTCTTTTTGCAGGTCCAGCATTTCTTTATAGGTTTCTTCAATGGTAGCGCGGCTAACATCTCTTCCTGCTTCGGTAGTTACCATCCATGCACTTTGTTGCTGATGTGCCTGTATATAAGAGTGGATGCCGTAGGTATAGCCTTTGTCTTCGCGGATATTGCTCATCAATCTCGATCCAAAAAATCCGCCAAACAATGCATTCAGCAGTTGCGCTTTCAAAAAATCGGGATGATGGCGATTGGGGAAAGGCCTTGCCAAACGAATGGCAGCCTGCACTCCATTGGCATCATTCATTACAGAATACTTTTTCTGAGCCGAAGGTGTAATTGAAAAATCAGGCTTCGCCAATGCAGTACCATTCAATGGCAGTTGACCAAAAAACTGGTTGAGCAACTGTTCAACATTGGCCGGTAATTTACCGGCAATAAAAATGGTACAGTTGCCTTTCAAATAATATTGCGCATAAAACTGCAAGAGATCTTCACGTGTTAATGCATCATAATCAGCCGGATTACTATATTTGCCATAAGGATGTTGTTCGCCAAACAAATATGCATCTATCATACGATTGGCCACAAAATCTGCCTTCTTCAAATTCACCGCCAGACGTTGTTTTTGATTTTGCCGGTAAATGTTCAGTTCTTCTTCCGGAAAAACCGACTCACTTAAAATTTCTGACATAGCAGGCAATAACTGTGGTAGGTATTTGGTTAAACTGTGCAAACTAAGGGAAGCCCTTTCGTGGTAGCAGCCCCGGTTCAGATAAGCGCCATACATTTCAAAATGTTCATTCAGTTCAAATGCATTTTTGGTGCGGGTGCCATTTTTTAATAAGAAATTAGTGGTAGCTGCCTGTATATTTTTTTGCTCGTACCAGTTGCCTGCATGGAAAACCAATTCTAACTGTACTACTTCCTGAGCACCAGCTTCCACTGCATAAACGGGTACACCGTTATCGAGTGTAAAATGCCTGACAGGCTGTAAATGTAAATGCAGGTGTATAGGTTCAGTAATGGCCGGTTGTTGGGTTCTGTTCATCATAATGCTTTGCTGTAATAATAAAGGGTATTTACATTTTCCGGTTTAAAAATAGTTTGTGCACCTTGCCTGATATCTTCTATAGTAACGGCATGATAACGGTTCAGTTCATGGTTAATCAGATTGGCATCGCCCAGCAGTTCATAATAAGCCAGGCTGTTGGCGCGGTTCATGAGGGCCATATCTTCAAACACAATCACACTTTCTGTTCGATTTTTAATTTTCATTAATTCAGTTTCAGATACCGGATCTTGTACCAATTGCTGTACTACCGCATTCACGGCAGCTTCGGCTTGTTGCATGGCAACCCCTTTTACCAATTTGCCCTGTATGGTTAACAATCCCGGATCAATACTACCCAACTGATAACATTGAATATCAGAAAACAATTGCTGTTCTTTTACCAATGCCTGGTATAAACGAGAAGAGCTGCCACCACCTAAAATTTCTGTAATCAGGTCGGCAACGTAGTAGCCTTTCTGTAAGCGTCCATCCATGTGCCAGGTTTTCATCAACGCATCCAGAGGCACATCTGCAGTTACTTCCATTGTTCTGGCAGCCGTTTGCAAAGGCTCGGCAGGTAAATGGCGTACATATTTTTGAGCCATGGGTATATCGCCAAACCATTTTTCGGCCAAACGGCGGATATTGTTGGTTTTTACATTGCCTGCTACTACCAATATGGCATTAACGGGGCGATAATGTTTGAAGAAAAATGCTTTTACTTCTTCTAACTGCACCTGTTCAATATGGCTCAGTTCTTTACCAATGGTTAACCACTGGTATGGATGCACCTGATAAGCCAATGCCCGCATTTTATGCCACATATCGCCATAAGGCTTGTTGATATAGTGTTCTTTAAACTCTTCACACACTACTTTCCGTTGCACTTCTAAGCTTTTTTTGCTGAAGGCTAAACTTAACATCCGGTCGCTCTCTAACCAAAAGGCGGTTTCAATATTTTCGGCCGGCAACTGGCAATAGTAGTTGGTTAAATCGTCGGTGGTATAGGCATTGTTTTCGCCTCCGGCTCTTTGCAGGGGCTCATCATAATCGGGAATATGTTTGCTGCCGCCAAACATTAAATGCTCAAACAAATGGGCAAAGCCTGTTTTAGCTGGGTTTTCATCTCTGGCACCCACATCATACATCACATTCACAACAGCCATGGGTGTAGCTGTATCTTCATGTACCAGTACCCTTAATCCATTCTCTAAAACAAATCGGTTAAATTCAATCATAATCGTTCAGTGAAGGGTGCAAAATAGCAACAAAAAAGGAGAGTTAGCACACCTGTTTTGGATCAGCAGATTTAAAAATTGATAAAACAGGATTTATCGGCGCAGAATATTCACAATTTTCAAATCTAAAGTTTCGAGTCGGCCTTTACGTTGCACAATTACTTTTATTCTTGAGCCTGCATTTTGCAGTATATTTTTAAAGGTTTGAATATTTTGAGTGAACACATTGTTCATGGCAAGAATGATATCATCGGGTAAAAAGCCTGCCCTGTCGCCGGGCGAGCCGGGCATTACATCCACTACTTTTACGGCACCATTTACCCAATAAATACCCAGTCCGGTATAAGAATAATCGAAAGGATCGAGGTAATGCTGGTTGGGAACAATATAAATACTTCTTTCAGAATAATTGAAAATTGCATTAAACCGGCGCATCAAATCATTACCCAGAATACCACCCAAAAAGGGATAACTGGTAATATTGTAATCATCTCTAAATATTAGTAAAGGCACCCTTCTGAACAGATAGGGGCCAATCTTAATTTTTTCTGTAACGGTTAACTGCATTTCCTTTTTTCCGCCCAAACCCTCGGCTTGTGTGGGATATAATTTACGTTTGGTTTTCAGCAAATTGCTATCCTGCAAAAAACGATCAGATATTAAAAAATACAGCCCGGCTCCGGTATCAAAAATAAAACGGCTCAGTACTTTACGGGCATCGGTAATGATAGCCGGCTGGTATACCAATGTACTAAACCGGGGATGCAAAATATATCCGCCACTCCCCTTTGGATATTTAAATGGACCCGGCGGATACACCCCAATTGTATGGGTATCATAATCAATACTTACTACATACCTGCTAAAAAAAGTATAGCCGATAATGCCATCAATTTTTACGCCATAAACGCTGGTTAACAAATCGTAATTATTGATGTGGAAATCGAGGCTATCTAAGTTAAACCCCGGAAATGAAAGGCGATGATGGTAAGTAAAATCAACCGTTTTAATGCCGGCAATTCCGCGAATGGTGCGGTCGGTGTGCACCCTTTCCAAATGAAATTCATCTACCGTGGCCGAATCGAGCGATATGCCGCCACTGCCGGTATCTAAAATAAAATTGAGTGAATCGGGTATATCATCCAAAGCCGCTTTTAAAATAATGATGCCTCCGCTTAATTGTATAAATTGAAAACCGGCTATGGGTTTTGGGAGCAATTGGGCAAAGGTTTTAGTAGCTTGTACCGACTGTGCCTCAATTAATGAAATACTGAATAAACTGATACAAAATACAAGGATTGATTTCATGCAATGATTCCCATTCAAATTTTAGCATGTATGGGTAATTTTATTCAATATAAGCAAGATTTATAATTTACACAAGTTTAGTTTATACAAAAACATGAAAGGTGTGATGAATTTTTAAACGGAAAAACAAAGACATGTTTTAACCGAAACGTTGATGGGTGCCATGCAACCAAAAGGAGGCAGCAAATGAAAATGGGGTTTATTGGAAGCTGCATTTGTAAATACAACTTTTAGCCCCCTACCTTTGTTACTCTTTAAACATTGTTTATGCAGTTGAATGATTTGTATCAGAAAGCATTAAATCTGGAATTTTTAACCATTGAGGAAGGCATGTTTTTGTTTGAGCAGGCCCCATTAACCGAATTGATGTTTGTGGCTGATGCGCTGCGGAAAAAACAGGTGCCACATGGTAAGGTTAGCTGGCAGATAGACCGGAATGTAAATACCACCAATGTTTGTATTGCCAATTGTAAGTTTTGTAATTTTTACCGCATACCTGGGCATGCGGAAGCCTATATTACCGATATGGATACCTATCGGAAAAAAATTACGGAAACCATTCGTTACGGTGGCGATCAGTTGCTGCTACAGGGCGGCCACCATCCGGAGTTGGGTTTGGATTTTTACACCAATATTTTTCGGCAAATCAAGCAGGAATTTCCCACCATTAAACTGCATGCACTGGGGCCGCCGGAAGTTGCCCATATTACCAAATTAGAACAATCAACCCATCGTGAAGTATTAACTGCATTGAAAGAAGCGGGACTGGATTCTTTGCCCGGTGCAGGTGCTGAGATATTGGTTGACAGGGTAAGAAGATTAATATCAAAAGGCAAATGTGGTGCAGATGAATGGCTGGCCATAATGCATGAAGCTCATGAACTGAATATTACCACCAGTGCTACCATGATGTTTGGCCATGTAGAAACCATTGAAGAGCGGTTTATACACCTTGCCCGCATTCGCGAAGTACAGGCCATGAAACCCGCCAATGCCAAAGGTTTTCTGGCATTTATACCCTGGACATTTCAAGATGTAGATACCCTGTTAACCCGCATCAGAGGTGTACACAATTTAACCACCGCTGATGAATATATACGGATGATTGCCATTAGCCGCATCATGCTACCCAATATCAAGAATATTCAGGCCAGTTGGTTAACGGTAGGAAAAGAAACAGCACAGGTATGTTTACACAGCGGCGCCAACGATTTTGGCAGTATAATGATTGAGGAAAATGTAGTTAGCGCAGCAGGTGCTCCGCATCGTTTTACCTATAAAACCATTCAGGATGCCATTCGCGAAGCCGGCTTTGAACCACAGCTCAGGAATCAGCAATATGAGTGGCGCAACATTCCTGAAACCATTCAAGAGCAGGTGATTAATTATTAAAAAAACAGTTGGATTTTATTGAGGCAATTGATTTTCAGTTGCCTCTTTTTGTTGCCGGCTATAAGGTGCATCGAAAAAATATAATACCAATCCTGCCAATAATATACCTATCCCAATCATACTTTCAACCGGTTTATCTACTAGTGTAAACACCAGTACCCAAGCATTAAACAATAAAAAAATAATTTGCAAAAAAGGCTTCAACGGACTTTTAAATGTTTTGTGTGGCTTTGGCGTAGTAAATAAACTGGTAACTACTGTTAAGGATGCCATTAACTGCAAAATAAAACCGGCATACAGCAATACTTTTTCAAACGAACCGGTTAAGAGTAGTACAATAGCAATACCCACATGCAACCAAACAGCAGCCACCGGTATACCATTTTTATTTTTAGTTGCCAAAGGCCGCCAGAGCATATTTTCCTGCGCCAAAGCACAGGTTACCCTTGGCCCCACCCATAAATAAGAACTAATGGTAGCTATTAACTGAATGGCAATAAAGGCACTCACCCATTTACCGCCGGTAGTACCCAAAATATTGTTAAAGGCAATAAAAGTTACCTCTTCCCTGCCCTTTAAAGCCGATACGGTAGCATGTTTCAATAATACATATTGAAATAAAATATACACTACGGTAACAAATAAAGTGCTGCCTATTAAGGCACGTGGCAGGCTAATGCCGGGATTTTCAATTTCATCTACCACATACGCAGCAGCATTCCAGCCGGTATAGGCAAATGCTACATATACCATTGATACTGCAAATCCGGGTTGTAGTATTTCTTTATGCCAGTTGTTATTCAACTGAATGGCATTGGCTGCCGGTGTGGCATACAACAAACCAATGATGATTAAGATTAAGATAAAACCTATTTTAACCAATGTACTGATATTTTGGAGTCGGCTGCTATGCCGAATGGTAAAACTATGCATTAGCCCAATTAGCACAATAATACCAACGGCCATCCATTGGTTACCTGCAAAGCCCAGCACGGGCGAAAGGTATTGGGTAAATGCCATAGCAGCCAGGGCTACCGGCGCCGAAAAACCAACGGTTAAACCTGCCCAGGCCGAGAGATAACCCAATACCGGATGAAATATGCGGGATAAATAAATATAATCGCCGCCCGATTCTTTGTAGTGGGTGCCCAATTCGGCATAAGCAAATGCGCCAAAAAGTGAAAGTACGCCACCAATAGCCCATAAACTCAAAATACTCCAGGTATTTTGAATGGCATTGAGTTGAAAGCCTACGCTGGTAAAAACACCGGTGCCAATCATATTCGCAATTACAATGGAGGCTGCCGTGTATACGCTGATTTTTTTCAAAAAGAAAAATTAAGTCTGTTCAATAATTATCAAAAACATACCAATCGCCTTTAGAATTCGATCCTGAATTCAGCCACTAAATTAAGGGAAAGCCAATCGAAAACAGGCACCATATTTAACTGCAATCTTTTCACATATAATGTAAAAAAATATTTTTTATCGTATCTTCAGGTTTTTACATTTCAACATCAGCGATTATATAGGAAACAGATTTTTTTAAGGGGTTAGAAGCTGCCTTTTTTTATTCCCGGTTCTTGTAAGTTGAATAAACCAACCAATACCCGGCTCATTAACAACAGCACATTTTATTTAAAGGGTGAATGCCGGGATATGCGTATGGAACATAAAACAGATACTTGCCAACGGCTTTCCCTACCTTTGTCACCTTAAAAAAATGCATCATGAACAAACCTTTTGTTGCACGGATACAGAAAGAACTGGCCGCAATAGCCGAAGCTGGTTTAATGAAAAAAGAACGCATTATTACCAGCGAACAAGGCGCAGAAATTATGGTTAACGGCCAAAAAGTATTGAATTTTTGCGCCAACAATTATCTGGGTTTATCGGCCCATCCCAAAGTAATTGAGGCTGCTCATAAAGCTATTGATACCCATGGCTATGGGATGAGCAGTGTGCGGTTTATCTGCGGCACACAGGATATTCACAAAGAATTAGAAACAAAAATTGCCCAATTTCTGGGAACAGAAGATACCATTTTATACGCTGCCGCTTTTGATGCTAACGGTGGCGTATTTGAGCCTTTGTTCAATGAAGAAGATGCCATTATCAGCGATGCGTTGAACCATGCCTCTATTATTGATGGGATAAGGCTTTGCAAAGCACAACGCTTTCGGTACGAACACAACAGTATGGCCGATTTAGCGGCACAACTGCAAAATGCTGCAAGCTGTCGTAGCCGCATTATAGTTACCGATGGCAGTTTTAGTATGGATGGTACCATAGCACAATTGGATAAAATATGCGATCTGGCCGACCAATACAACGCTATTGTAATGATTGATGAATGCCACTCATCCGGATTTTTAGGTAAAACCGGCAGGGGCACCCACGAATACCGCGGTGTAATGGGCAGAATTGACATTATTACCGGAACCTTGGGTAAAGCATTAGGCGGTGCCAGCGGAGGTTTTACCAGTGGCCGAAAAGAAATTATTGAAATGCTGCGGCAACGGTCGCGCCCCTATCTGTTCTCCAATACTTTAGCGCCCAGCATTGTCGGGGCCAGCATAGCGGTATTAGATATGTTAACAGAAACCACTGCACTGCGCGATAAATTAGAATACAATACCCGCTATTTCAGAACCAAAATGACAGAAGCAGGTTTCGACATTAAACCCGGCGAACACCCCATTGTACCCATTATGTTGTACGATGCAGTACTGGCACAGGAATTTGCCGCTGCCTTGTTACAGGAAGGCATTTATGTAATTGGCTTTTTTTTCCCGGTTGTTCCCAAAGGGCAGGCCAGAATAAGGGTGCAATTGAGTGCTGCACATGAACAACATCATTTAGATCATGCCATTCAGGCTTTTATTAAAGTAGGCAAAAAATTGAATGTGTTAAAATAATATTTATGCAAAGTTCTCTCAGATTTTTTAAAAAAACAGATGGGTTAAAGCAGCTTAAACTACTTGCTGCAGTGCTATTACCGCTACTATTTTTATCGGCCTGCAGCTCTAATAATATTGAGGAAAATGCTTCGCTGGGAACTTATTTTACACAGCATGGTGTACAGGGCAGCTTTGCATTGTTAGACAATGGAAGGGGCAGCTTTACCATGTACCATTTAAAACGGTATAAAGATTCTGCCTACCAGCCTGCCGCTACATTTAATATTGTAAATGCATTGATAGGTTTACAAATTGGCACCATTGCCAATGAAAGAATGCTTATACCCTGGGATGGACAAACACGAAAATATGCCAATGGCGACAGCGCTGCTGCTTGGAATAAAACCCTGCGTTTTGATGAAGCATTTCAGGCAGCTGCCACCCCCTATTTTCAGGAAATAGCAAGAAGAACCGGGAAAGAAAAAATGCAGTATTGGTTAGATAGCCTGCAATATGGGAATCATCGAATAGGCAGCAGTATAGATAGTTTTTGGTTAAATAATACCCTTACCATTACCGCAGATGAACAATTAGGCCTGGTAAAACGCCTTTACTTTGGCCAATTGCCCTTTGATAAAACCTGGCAAATTCTCATCAAAAAGTTGATGCTGAAAGGAAGCAATGCCAATTATCAGTTATCTTACATTGATGGCGAAGGCATTATGCCAAACCAAAAAAGCATTGGCTGGGTATTGGGCTGGGTAGAAGAAAATAAGCATCCTTATTTTTTTGTGTTGAATATAGAGGGAAGTTCAAATACACCCTTACAAAACACCGGCCCGCAAATAGTAGATGATATATTAACCCAATTGGGATTTTTTAAAGGGAAGAAATAGTGTTGGTGAACCAATAATTTAGTTTTTCCTTTTTAACAGGAACCTGTAGCTTGCAGCACATGGTACAATTTGGTAATCAAAATTATTTATGGGCACTATGGGTGCTTGTTCCGTTAGCGGTAGCATATATTGCTGCTATAAGGCATAAGCGCCATATAAGAAAAATGTTGGGCAATGCAACATTGGTGCAACAACTCACCAATAATTATATGCCCAAAAGGTACGGACTGAAAATTGTACTGGTATTTACAGCCATTGGCTGTTTAATATTTTCCTGGGCAAACCTCAGAAAACCTACATCAGAAAAAAACGGTAAGGGTAATGGTATAGATGTGATGCTGGTATTGGATATAAGCAAAAGTATGCTGAGCCAGGATGTGCCACCCAGCCGTTTAGAAAAGGCCAAATCATTTTTAAATCAGCTTACACCCGAAATAGAACACAACCGTATTGGTTTGGTAGTGTTTGCCGGAGAGGCTTATTTGCAAATGCCCCTTACGCCCGATGCTGTGGCCACGAAATTGTTCATTGACAATGCATCGCCCGATTTGGCACCGGTTCAGGGAACCGATATTGGTGCGGCACTTCGATTAGCCGATGCCTCGCTGGATGATGAAGAAAAAAAATATAAAACCGTTGTATTGGTTACCGATGGGGAGGATTTAGATGCAGGTGCAAAAGATGCTGCCGCAACATTGGCAGAGCATGGCACCGTTTTATATACCGTTGGCGTGGGAACGGAAGGAGGTGCACCGATTATGGAAAGTGGCGCTTATAAAAAAGATGCCAATGGCAAAACGGTTATTTCAAAATTAGATGCCCCACTATTGCAGGAACTGGCCAACCAAACAGAAGGTAAATATTATTTTTTAGACAATACCGGCAGTGTGGCCAATGCAATAGCCATGCAATTAAACAATATGCAAACCAAGCCGTTGAACAACAATGGAGGGTATATGCAATATACTTTGTACTACCCTGTATTCTTGTCAGTAGCACTTATATTACTTTTGCTGGAAATATTTATTTCAGAAAAGAAGCGCAACAAAGTTTTATTGAACGTACAAAAGAAACAGAAAGAAACAAAAAAGGCAAACCAATTGGCAAATATCTAAACAAAAAATGAAAATAATTTATATCATATTTACCTGCTTACTCCTTTTTTTTCAGGCAACAGCACAAAACAAAACAGAAGAGGCTTTGTTATATAAAGCCAATCAATTGTACCAATCCGGCAACTATTCAGAAGCACAGTCGCTTTATGATAAAATATTAGCCACCAATCCTAATAACAGTATTGCCCTATTTAACAAAGCAAACGCCTTACAACAACAAAAAAATTATGATGCTGCGGCCAAACAGTTTCAGCAAGCGGCATTAACCAGCAACAATGCATCCTTAAAAGCAAAGGCTTATTATAATTCAGGCGTAGCAGCCATTAAACAACAACAGTTAAGTGATGCCATACAAGCATTTAAAGAAAGCTTATTATTAAACCCTAATAGCGACTCAGCCCGAAATAATTTGCAAAAGGCGCTGAATGAACAAAAAAAGAATGAACAGCAGCAAAACAATCAGCAAAAACAACCTAAAAATCCTTTAAGCAAACAACAGGCAGATAATTTGCTAAACCAGTTACGCCAACAGGAAAAAGAATTACAACAATACGAAAAACAAAAAATAAAACCGGTTAATACTGAAAAAGACTGGTAGCAACTTTTAGCGCAAATAATTGTTTTATTAAAATCGCTTCAAAATATTAGTTATGCAACTTTATTGTAACAACCTAACAAAATACTGTCGCTTAAAAACACGAGAAGTAAAAATTGGCAACCTGCTGTTGGGTAACGGGCACCCTATTCGCATACAAACCATGACCACCACCAATACCATGGATACAATTGCCACAGTTGAGCAAGCCATTCGTTGTATTGAAGCCGGTGCAGAATTAATCCGTATTACAGCTCCTTCAAAAAATGAAGCAGAGAATTTGCTGAACATCAAAAATGAATTACGCAAAAGAGGATATAACACACCGTTGGTGGCTGATATTCATTTTACGCCCAATGCAGCTGAAATAGCAGCCAGAATAGTAGAAAAAGTACGCATCAATCCCGGTAATTATGTTGATAAAAAGAAGTTTGAACAAATTGAATATACCAATGCGGAATATGCCGAAGAAATAGAACGAATCCGCGAACGGTTTACCCCATTGGTAAATATTTGTAAGGAATATGGCACTGCCATGCGTATTGGCACCAATCATGGTTCATTGAGCGACAGAATTATGAGCCGCTATGGCGATACACCCAATGGCATGGTGGAAAGCGCAATGGAATTTTTAAGAATTGCCAGAAGCTTAGATTATCATAACATTGTACTTAGTATGAAATCGAGCAACCCACAGGTAATGGTACAAGCATACCGCCTGTTGGTACAACAAATGATGGCAGAATTTAACGAATGTTATCCTTTACACCTCGGGGTTACCGAAGCCGGCGATGGTGAAGACGGACGTATGAAAAGTGCTGCAGGCATTGGTACGTTATTAGAAGACGGCATTGGCGATACCATCAGGGTTTCTTTAACTGAAGATCCTGAATTTGAAATACCTGTTTGTAAAGATTTGGTAAAGCGCTATACACAAAGCTCAAGCAATCAAAATAAAATTCCTGCTGTAAACAACATACCCTATAATCCATTTCAATATAAAAGAAGGGATTCTTTCATGGTACAGAATACAGGAGGCACACAAGTGCCTGTTGTTGTAGCCGATTTCAGTAAGATAGATAACATAACGCCACAGCATTTGCGTAGTATTGGTTATGCTTATGATGCAACAACAGATAAATGGAATATTGGAGATGCAGCAGCAGATTATATTTTCACCGGCCATCAATTACTATCATTTGAATTACCGGGAACCTTACAGGTAATTTGTTATCCGGCCAGCTGGGCATTAGCTGCTGATAAAAGCAAATATCATCCTATATTCAGCGGATCAGGTTATGTACAGGCCATTCAAAAAGATGCGGCTATTAATTTTGTTTTATTAGATTGCTATAGTGATGATACCACGCTGAATGATTATACATATTTAACAGAATTTGCCAATGATCCTACCGTGGTGATTTGTTTAACAACAAAAAACACCCATACTATGCCGGCTATGAGAAAAATGGCAATAGAGTTGATGAATAGAAATATTCAAAATCCGGTAATTTTCAATATCACAAGCAAATGGCATACCGTTGATGAACATCTGATACATTTTGCAACCGTTGCCGGATCCATGTTATTAGATGGCATGGGCGATGGCTTATTTTTAGAAATTGATGCAGCAATCTACAATAATCTGGCGCAAAAAAGCACCGCAGCCAGCGGTAGAAATTATTTGGAAAACAGCACAATAGAAGCATTTTTAAACAATACCGCTTTTGGAATTTTGCAGGCTACCCGCTGCCGTATTTCTAAAACAGAATACATCTCCTGCCCCAGTTGCGGCAGAACCTTGTTTGATTTGCAGGAAACCACTGCTAAAATAAGGGCAAAAACACACCATTTAAAAGGCGTTAAAATAGCTATCATGGGTTGTATTGTAAATGGGCCGGGCGAAATGGCCGATGCCGATTTTGGCTATGTTGGAAGTGGCCCGGGAAAAATTACTTTATACAGAGGTAAAGAAATTGTAAAAAGAAATATAGACAGTGGTATTGCTTTAAATGAACTCATTGACTTGCTGAAAGAAAGCAACGTATGGATTGAACCGGTTCATTAAAATTGAATAATTTTTAGTATTAATACCTTTATTGATAATTACATGAACCATATGCGTACTGATTTCTTAGTGATAGGTTCCGGCATAGCCGGATTAAGTTATGCGTTGAAGGTAGCTAAGCATTTTCCAGATAAAACCATTACCGTTATTACTAAAACAAATGCAGAAGAAACCAATACCAAATATGCGCAGGGCGGCGTTGCTGGTGTTTGGGATGATACTACCGACAGTTATGAAAAACATATTGAAGATACTTTGGTTGCCGGAGATGGACTATGCAATAAAGCAATTGTAGAAATAGTTGTAAAGGAAGGCCCGAACCGAATTCAAGAATTGATTGGATATGGTGCAGAGTTCGATAAAGATGCTTCCGGCCAATATGCATTGGGAAGAGAAGGCGGACATAGTGCTTACAGAATTTTACACCATAAAGATGTTACAGGTCAGGAATTAGAAAGAGCTTTATTAAATGAGGTGCAGGCCACAAAAAACATACAATTAATACACCATTGGTTTGTGGTAGATTTGATTACACAACACCACTTGGGTTATTTAGTTACCAAATCAACACAGGATATTCAATGCTATGGCGTATATGTTCTAAATACATTAACCAACGAAATAGAAAAAGTACTGGCAAAAATTACCGTACTGGCTACCGGTGGCTGCGGACAGGTTTACAGAACTACCACCAACCCTACCATTGCAACCGGTGACGGAGTGGCAATGGTATACCGCGCCAAAGGCCGCATTGAAAATATGGAATTTATTCAGTTTCATCCTACGGCATTGTACCAGCCCGGCGTTTCTCCATCTTTTTTAATTACCGAAGCTGTTCGGGGCGATGGAGGAATTTTAAGAAATAAGCAGGGCGAAGCATTTATGGAAAAATATGATGAACGAAAAGATCTGGCACCGAGAGATATAGTAGCCCGAGCTATTGATAATGAAATGAAAAAGGACGGTACAGAGCATGTTTATTTAGATTGCCGCCACATGGATATGGGGAAATTTAAACATCACTTTCCAAACATCTATGAAAAATGCTTGAGTATTGGTATTGATGTATCACGTCAAATGATACCCGTTGCTCCGGCCGCACATTACAGTTGTGGAGGTATTAAAACCAATGAATGGGGCGAGTCATCCATTCAACACTTGTTTGCTTGTGGTGAATGTGCCAGTACTGGTTTGCATGGCGCCAACCGTTTAGCCAGCAACAGTTTATTAGAAGCCATGGTATTTGCCCACAGAAGTTATTTAGCCAGTGTTGAACAAATTGTTCATATAGCATTTCAGGAAAATATTCCCGACTGGAATGCATTAGGAACAACCCATCCTAAAGAAATGATTTTAATTACCCAAAGCAGAAAAGAGCTGGAACAACTGATGAGTGATTATGTGGGTATTGTAAGAACAGATATTCGCTTGCAAAGAGCCATGAAACGATTGGACTTGTTATATGAGGAAACTGAACAATTGTATAGAACCGCCAAAGTATCACCACAACTATGTGAATTAAGAAATGTAATTACCGTTGGATATCTTGTTGTAAAAGGCGCCATGTTTCGTAAAGAAAGTCGGGGGCTTCATTTCAATACTGACCATCCGGAAAAGAGTGCTTTACTGCAAAACATTGTACTATAAACATTATTCACTATTCTATTCAATAAAATCTCGCCCCTTTCACCATTCATTACAGAAAAAATATGTATTACATTGTTTACGCATTATTTTATTTACTCTCCTTGCTACCATGGCGTGCAATTTATTGGATAAGTGATTTTTTTTATGTAATTATTTATTATGTCATTGGTTACCGAAGAAAAGTAGTGGATGAAAATTTGATGACAGCCTTCCCTGAAAAATCGGAAGCGGAGCGAAGAAAAATTGCAAAAGAATTTTACCGGCAATTCACCGATACATTTGCCGAAGTAATTAAATTAGTTTCTATTTCAGGGAAAGAATTGAATAAAAGAGTAAAGGCAGACTACCATACTATTAACGAATTATATGCCACTGGCAAAAATGTACAAATTTTGCTGGGTCATTTCTTTAACTGGGAACTGGCAAATGTAGCCTATGCACAACATTTATTATACAACTTTATTGTGGTATACAAGCCTATTGAAAATAAAATTTTTAACCGACTGTTCATGCACATTCGCAGCAGGTTTGGAACAAAATTGGTATCTGCATCTAATTTCAAGAAAGAATTTGCACAAGAATCAAAACAACAATATGCATTAATTTTGGTAGGTGATCAAAATCCAGGCAAGCCGGATAATACTTATTGGTTTAATTTTTTTGGGAAACCTGCCCCTTTTGTAAAAGGCCCTGAACTAAGTGCCCGTTACAATGATACTGCTGTTGTTTTCTGCAATTTTTACCGGGTAAAAAGAGGCTACTATCAATCAGAAGCCACCATATTTACTACTACCCCAAAAAATTTACCGGAAGCAGCCATTACGAAAGCAATGATTGCCTTTATAGAAGATGAAGTGCGAAAAAGGCCGGCTAATTATTTGTGGAGCCATCGGCGCTGGAAATGGACTTTTCAGCAGGAGAAGCATGCACATCTACTAAAATAAGTTATTGCTCCTCTGCTTTAATTTTCCTTTGGATCATGATTCGCCTTTTTGGAAGGCTTTATCAATTCAAATACAGCACCCATTGCCTTAATTTCGGGCCAACCTCCCTGCAAATGCCGCAAATTATGGATGCCTTCTTTTTTAATTAATGAACAAGCTGTGATACCCCTGTAACCATTTTCGCCATAAATATAAATATTTTGAAAATCTTCAAAATTAGCCATACTGGCAGGATCTTTTAGTTCGGTGAAAGGAATATTGACAGCATTGTTCAAATGTTCCGCTTCAAATTCCTCATCAGAACGTGTATCTATTAAAATTAATTGCTCATCAAATTTTATATCCATAGCCAATTCATCTGCTTCTACTGCTATCATCAGGTCGATGGGCTCATTCAGTGTATTCCAGGCATTCATGCCATCTTTTAAATATCCAATAATTTGCTGATAACCTTGTTGCTGCATTAATTGAATGCGTTCTTCAGTGGCTGTATCGGTAACCAAAATAATGGGTTTAATTTGCAACTGTAATGCGGTTAAACATTCGGAGAGATTATCTTCCGAACAAATTGTAATGGCACCGGTAATAAAACCTGCTTCAAAACTTTGGGCCGGCCGAATATCTAACACACGAATTTCATCATTTTGAATCAGCCATTGTTTTACTTCTGCTACAGTTAAAGCAAGTGGCTTTTCGGGCATTTTGTTCATATGAATCTTATTATTAAAAGTCATTGTTGGCCGACTAAAATTGTAAAATAATGGTTCAAACCCTTTACAGAACCATATTTCAGCCGATTTCAAAAGATGGGAGACTCCATCCAATTTTGAAACAACCATTTTTTAGCCTGTAATCCTATACAACAAAGGATTACAGCGATTTTTTAGTTAAGTTTTGTCGGACAATAATTGATTAAAAGTGTACAAAGGTAAGTCCTTGTTTACAATGAAACTAACACTATTGAAAATTTGAAATACTTGTATTGAAAATCAATAAAACTATTCCGTAAGCAACGAGTGTAATACAAAAAAAATCCACCGATTAATGAAAACCGGTGGAATTGGGTATGGGATAAATCAAAAAATTTATCCTACTAATTCGGTAACAAATTTCATCACCTCGTTAATGCGGGCATAGTTGGGTGCATAAAAAATGAATTTACCATTGCGTTGTGTGTTTACTAATTCTGCACGACGCAAAATGGCCAGATGCTGAGAGGCAACAGATTGCTCTAAACGCAATTTTACATACAACTCAGTAACAGTCATTTTTTTGTTTTCATCCAACAACTTCAGCATTTGCTGGCGAAGTTTGTGGTTCAGCGCTCTTAAAATTAGAGCCGCCTTCTTTGACTGGATCAAGTCAACCTTTGCACTGGGCCTGCCATTGCTTAAGGTTAGTGTGTTTTGTGAACTACTCATGTTTAGTGATTGGGGATTAAAAAATTACAATATAAGGCTAAAGTTAAATACTTTTTAAATACGGTGTATACCAAAAAAGGATTATTTGTAATTTTTTTTTGGATGATAAAATTCTTTCAGGTAAAAAGGAGTGGCATAAGCCAGGTTAACCCATTGTTTATTTCGCCATGCCTGATAGGCTAAAACACCGAGATGGCCTGCATTTTGACTAATTTCGGCAAACTGTGCATTGGGGTGTTGTATTAATTTTTTCCATTTTATGCTGCCACTGCCAAAAAATAATATATGGTGGTCTTTTAACAAGTTATTATAGCAGTGCTCTTCTAAAATACGTGCTGCAGGTTCAGATACCGACATTAAATTCGGTTGATAAACCGCAGTAAACACTTCCATTCTACGGGCATCTATCATCGGACATAACAGCCACTGGGTATTTGTATTTTGTAGTATGTAATGCGATAGTGTTGCCAAAGCCGCCTGAGCCATTACCCTGAGTGTATTTTCAATAATAAGTGGTTTTTGTAATGCATAACAAATTCCTTTAGCTGTGGCTAAACCAACACGTAAGCCTGTATAACTACCCGGACCACCTGTTACGGCAACTGCATCAATAGCAGCAATATGGGTATTTGTTTTTTGCAATATTTGTTGAATGGCAGGCTGTACAAATGCTGCATGGTTTTTTTGTTCATTACTGTATGCGATAGAAAGGACTTCAGTGTTATAACATATACATACTGAGGCTGTTTCTGTAGCGGTATCAATATTTAAAATAATTGCCAATACTGTATATTTTAATATGTTGTATGAATTGATTCCAATAAAAGTGGGGCAACCTGGTATTGAGAAGATTGTTGTTGCATTGCCTCTAATAAGCGCACAATATTGCTTACACCTATTTTTTCAGCCCATTCAAACGGCCCCAAAATATAATTGGTGCCCAAACGCATGGCTGTATCAATTTCATCTTTTGTACTAACGCCATCTCCCAAACAAAAATACGCTTCATTAATAATGGCAGCAATGATTCTGGCAGCAATCATACCGGGCATATCCGGACACCAGATAAATGAAAAATTAAGTTGCTGCATCGTTTTTTCTGCTGTTTGTTGAACGGAGCTTTCCTGATTGACCAATTCAATAATAGACCTCTCCCAAAAAAAAGGCCAGGCATTGAAACGAATAAAGTTTACAGGCATTGTTTTCCATAGTGGAATAACTGCATTTACAAAAACAGGTTTATCGGTAATATGCTGAAATGCAGGGCCTTCTGTTTCATATAAAAAATCAAAATAAGCATCTGCTATTGGATGGTTGTTCTCTTCAAACCAGTAAACTTGTACCCCTGCCGGTATTTTTTTCTGTAATAAAGCGGCCCGTTGCGCCTGATTGGCTTTAACCAGTATATGCATTATCCATTATTTAAAATACAAAAATAGGTTGGTTGATAACAGAAAATACAGTTACTTGCCAAAGTAAAATAAGTTTTACAATGAAGCAAATTATCAAAACAGATAAAGCACCGGCACCCATTGGACCCTATAACCAGGCCATTAAAGCCGGAGAAACCATTTATTTAAGCGGACAGATTGCAATTAACCCCCAAACCGGCAATTTAGTTACAGATGATATTGTTGCAGAAACCCATCAGGTGATGCAAAACATAAAAGCCATTTTAGAAGCCAGCAAAATAAGCTTTGAACATGTTGTTAAAACAACCATTTTTTTAAGCGATATGGCATTGTTTGCGGCCGTAAATGAAGTATATGGCAGCTATTTTTCCGGTGATTACCCGGCCAGAGAAACGATTGCTGTAAAAGGATTACCTAAAAATGTACATGTTGAAATCAGCATGATTGCATTGCAGCATCTGTAACCTGTTGGTACGTACCCGGAGCCGGTTTTACAAAATAGGCCTCTGCTTTGATGTTAAATTGCTGTTGATAGGCGGCTAAAATTGCCCGGGTTATTGCTTCTGCCGCTCCGTCCTGCATCATACAAAGAACAGAACCTCCAAATCCGCCACCCATTAACCGGGCGCCAATCACTTCCGGATAATTCCGAGTAGCCGCAACTAAAAAATCGGTTTCAGCACAGCTAACTTCATATAAGTGGCATAACCCTTCATGGGTTTGATACAATAATTGCCCAAAAGCTTTTAAATTTTGTTGTTCCAATTTTTCTACTGCCTGCAGTACCCTTTGTATTTCCTGTGTAACAAATAAACAACGTTTAAAAATTACTTCAGGTAAAACAGATTTATTGGCTTCAACCATTTCAGGTAAAATATTTCGGAAAGAATGATAGTCTTTATGCAAAGAAGACAATATGCTTAATCCCTCTTTACACTCCTCTCTTCGCTTGTTGTATTCGCCGGAAGCAAGACTATGATGTATATTTGAATTAATTAATACAATAGTATATTCTTTCAAAACAAAAGGTACCCATTTATATTGAAGGGAAACACAATCCAATAATATGGCATTGGCTTCTTTTCCAAACAAATTCGCAAACATATCCATGATACCACATTGCACACCCGGATAACTATGTTCGGCTTTTTGTGCCAGCAAAGCCAACTGCAGGGTAGAAAGCCGGTAGTTGCACAATTCATTCAATGCAAATAACAATCCCGCTTCTATGGCAGCCGAAGAAGAAAGGCCTGCACCCGGCGGCAAATTACCGCCAAACACACAATCAAATCCCTCAACTGAAAAATTTTCCTGTTGCAATACATGCAATACACCCAGTATGTAATTTTTCCATCCGTCCTGCTTTTGAATTGCATCTGTAGTTACAAAAAGTTCTTCCTGAATATCGGCCGCAATACAACGAATGGTGTGGGTATTGTTTTTTGAAATAGCTATCCAGATACCTTTATCAATTGCAGCCGGCAAAACAAATCCATCATTATAATCAATATGTTCTCCTATTAAATTCATTCTGCCGGGAGAAAAAAACAAAGCAGGTGTATCTTTAAATGTATTTTTAAAGATGCTGACAATTCGTTCCTGATCTTTATCCATTATTCAAGCGATTTTACTGTATATGAAGTACTAAAAATGTGATGTTGATTGGGTTTTAACCACAATAGCCCCATCTCATTATTAAACGCATCGGGAGTACTGCTTAAATTTTCAATGGCAATGCTGTTTCTATGTGGTGGAATATATACCTGCAAATAAGGATATGCTGTATCGGGTTGAATACACAGTTCCATTAAATTATTTTTGAGCAGGCAACGTGGAGGTTCAGATGCATTGAGCAGAAAGCAATTGTCTAAATCAATGTCTTTCAAATTCGTTCCCTTAACAAACCGATGGTCATCAATGGTTACGCCGGTAGGCAACAAGCGTTCATCAAATTCAACCTGCTGGTTACCGGTAAATTGAAGTGTACAATCATCTACACTGGTACCCAAAGTAAAATAAGGATGCCAGCCATCACTATAAGGAATAGCAGATGCATGGTGATGCAGTACTGTGGTTGTTACGGTAACTTTATTGTTGGTTTCTAATTTCCAATTCACCAATAATTCAAATGGGAAGGGATAACCTTTGTCGGAACCGGTATAGCTGTAGCGCAGCCCAACGGAGCAGGCATGTTCATCGGCATGTATGTTCATCACATCAAATAAAGCATCGTACACTAAACCATGAATGGCATGATCGCCTAAATAAAATTTTCCGATGGTATATTGATGACCATCTATTGTAAATTGTCCGTTTGCCATTCGGCATACAAAGGGCGCCAGTTTTGCGCTCTTAAAGCCATAGGTTATTTCTTTTAGAGCAGCTTCGGGTGTAGCAAATCCATCTATCACATTGTGTAAATGCCCGTTTGCAAAAACATAGAATCCGTTCATTAATGCACCCATGCTATAAATTTCAACCACCGTTCCATTTAATTCATCTTTTAACTGTATTACTTCAAATGGCGTTTTTGTAATGACTGAGCTGCTGAATCGCATACCTTAATTTTTGAGGCACAATGTAAAAATAAAATCTGTGTATCCACAAAACTAACAACCGTTAACATCAATACCCTAATTTTGTTGGTCACTAGAATGCATGTGCTATGGAACAAAAGAACCATTCAAAGATTAGATTGATTACTGCTGCCAGTTTATTTGACGGACACGATGCAGCGATTAATATTATGCGACGCATTTTACAAAGTAAAGGTGCCGAAATTATTCACCTCGGCCACAACCGCAGTGTTCAGGAAATTGTAGAAGCGGCTATTGAGGAAGATGTTCAGGGAATCGCCATCACATCCTACCAGGGTGGGCATGTTGAGTTTTTTAAGTACATGAAAGATTTATTGGATGAAAATGGTTGCGGACATATTAAAATATTCGGCGGTGGCGGCGGTACCATATTGCCGGAGGAAATTGAAATTTTACATCAATATGGAATCACCAGAATATACTCACCTGATGATGGCAGGCACATGGGTTTGGATGGCATGATTGAAGATGTGCTGCAACAGTGCAGTACCGTTATATCTCCCCAATTAAAACAAATTTATAAGAAACCGCTCCATTTTGCACTGGGAGAGCAAAAAGATGTTATAGCCATAGCACGAGCCATAACAATGGCAGAAAACAAGCAACCATACACAGCAATTACAGATTATTTACAACAAACCAATACTGCTCCTGCCTTCATTCCAGTTATTGGAATAACAGGCACAGGCGGTGCCGGCAAAAGTTCGGTAACCGATGAGCTGGTTAGGCGTTACCTGCTTCAATATCCGCAAAAAACCATCGCAGTAATCAGTATTGATCCCTCCAAGAAAAAAACCGGTGGTGCATTATTGGGCGATCGTATCAGAATGAATGCCATAGCTGGGGCAAGAACCTATATGCGCAGTTTAGCAACCAGAGAAGACAATGCAGCCATCAGTGCGCATGCACAAGATGCCATTAACATTTGCAAAGCTGCCGGCTTTGATTGTATTATTGTGGAAAGCGCAGGTGTTGGTCAAAGCGATGCTTCTATTTTACATTGCAGTGATGTCAGTTTATATGTAATGACGCCCGAATATGGAGCAGCCTCTCAATTAGAGAAAATAAACATGCTGGACTTTGCGGATCTGATCTGTATCAACAAATTTGATAAAGCAGGCGCATTAGATGCGCTGCACGATGTACAAAAACAATACAAACGCAACCACCAATTGTTTCAGGCAAGTGTAGCTGAATTACCCATTGTAGGCACCATTGCTGCGCAGTTTAACGATCCGGGCATGAACACACTTTTTAATTTACTGATGCAAAAAACAGCAGAAAAATTAAATATACATTGGCCCATTGAACATCTACCGGCCACAGAACTGCATTTGCATAGCAATAAACCCTCTATTATTCCACCCAAAAAAATACGCTACCTGTCAGAAATTGTTGAACGCATCAGAGAATATGATGCATGGGTCATACAACAATCCAATATTGCATCAAAACTATATCAGCTACAGGGTGTTTTAGAAAACAAATGGTTGAAAGAAAATACAGACCTGCAAAATGCTGTAACCCAAACTTTACAACAATTAGACCCTGACTGTAAACAACGCATTGATGAATGGCCTTCAATCAAAAAACAATACCAGTCAGAATTTTTAAGTTATGAAGTTCGGGGAAAAAAAATACAGCAGCCCCTAACCGTTACCTCATTAAGCGGAACTGCAATACATAAAATTATATTGCCACAATACAAAGACTGGGGTGATGTGTTGCATTGGCAATTACAAGAAAATTTGCCGGGGCGATTTCCTTATACTGCAGGTGTATTTGAATTGAAAAGAACAGGGGAAGACCCAACCAGAATGTTTGCCGGTGAAGGCGGACCGGAACGAACCAATAAAAGATTTCATTATGTATCGTTAGGGCAACCCGCTATCCGTTTATCAACCGCATTTGATAGTGTTACCTTATACGGCGAAGATCCTGCCATAAGACCGGATATATATGGTAAAATTGGCAATAGCGGAGTTAATATTGCCACTGTTGATGATGCTAAAAAATTATACAGTGGTTTTGATTTATGTGATCCAAAAACTTCTGTAAGCATGACGATTAATGGTCCTGCACCCATTTTACTGGCTTTTTTTATGTGCGCTGCAATTGATCAGCAATGCGAAAAATATATTGAACAACATGGTTTATGGCCTGAAGTAGAAGCATATGCCACAAAAAAATATAATAAATTGCAGCGCCCGGTTTACTATAATCCCATGGCACCGGAACGTTTACCCGAAGGACATAACGGACTCGGCTTGCGGTTACTTGGTTTACAGGGTAGTGAAGTATTACCACATGAAATTTATACTTCAATAAAAGCCAACGCATTAGCACAGGTAAGGGGTACTGTACAAGCAGATATTTTGAAAGAAGATCAGGCACAAAACACCTGCATCTTTTCAACTGAATTTGCACTAAAACTAATGGGCGATGTGCAGGAATATTTTATTGAAAATAAGGTACGTAATTTTTACAGTGTAAGCATTAGTGGTTATCATATTGCAGAAGCCGGCGCCAATCCCATTACTCAATTGGCATTTACCCTTGCCAATGGATTTACCTATGTAGAATACTATTTAAGCAGAGGTATGCATATCGATGATTTTGCTCCCAATCTGTCATTCTTTTTCAGCAATGGAATGGACCCCGAATACAGTGTTATTGGCAGGGTAGCCCGCAGAATTTGGGCCAAAACCATGAAATTTAAATACAATGCCAACGAACGTTCCCAAAAACTGAAATACCATATTCAAACATCGGGAAGAAGTTTACACGCACAGGAAATTGATTTTAATGATATCAGAACCACCTTACAGGCATTGTATGCTCTTTACGACAATTGTAATTCGCTGCATACCAACGCCTATGATGAAGCCATTACTACACCTACGGAAGAAAGTGTACGCAGAGCCATGGCTATTCAACTCATTATTAACCGCGAATTGGGAACAGCGCAAATTGAAAATTTTATACAAGGTAGTTTTGCAATAGAAACATTAACCAATATAGTGGAAGAAGCCGTATTGGCAGAATTTGACCGAATTAATGAACGGGGTGGCGTTTTGGGTGCAATGGAAAGAATGTACCAGCGCAATAAAATTCAGGAAGAAAGTTTGCATTATGAAACCTTAAAACACAATGGAAACTTACCAATTATAGGCGTAAATACATTCCTGAATAAAAAAGGCAGTCCAACTGTAATTCCCGGTGAAGTGATTCGTTCAACAACAGAAGAGAAGGAACAACAAATTCAAAATTTGCAGGCTTTTCACCAGAGAAATGCCGGAGTAGCCAATGAAAAACTGGCTTATTTGCAGCAAACTGCCAAACAAAATGGAAATTTGTTTACGGCTATTATGGAAGTAGTTCCATATTGTAGTTTAGGCCAGATAACACATGCACTGTATCAGGCGGGTGGCCAATACAGAAGAAATATGTAATTTGTACTGATTTTAATCGTTCAACAAAACAAAAAAATTCATCTTTACTGTTCCTGACATTTTTGAAGAAATGGAAGTGGAATGTTTAATACAATTTAAATCAGAAAGCATGAATAAAAGATGTATTGCATTAATGGTAGTTTTTTTTCCTGTATGTATTTTGGCACAAACCTCAAAAATTGATACCACGGTTTTAATTGGTAAAATTGGTTACAGAGTTCGGTGCAATAACAAAAATCCGGATAATAATTTAGCCAGCATCAAATTAGTAGGTTTCACCAATGCCAGAGATCCTGAGTTTTTTGTAAAGGGAGTGATTAAGCAGGCAGCCATTGATGATTTTAATAATGACGGATTCCCCGATTTAATGATGAATGTTTATAACGGCCCGAATGAAATGTATGGTAACGTTATTGCATTGGTATCGAATGAAAACAAATCCGTATCCTTTGTTAGCTTTCCCGACATTTTAAATGACCCGAAACTAAGAGATGGCTATAAAGGTCAGGATCATTTTCAATTAATGGAAGGATTGTTGATGCGAAACTTCCCATTGTATTCTTCCAATGATTCAACTGCCTCCTATACCGGTAAAAAAAGGTTTATTCAATACCAGCTCCAAAAAGGAGAAGGTGATCGGCTAAGTTTTAAACCTATGCACACTTATGAGGTTGCATCAACCAATCCCAATTAACAACAATTTTATGGGTTATATGTTACTATAACCATATGCAGCATTTTAATCAACAAATCATTGCTGGTTGGGAAAGATTTTACCGTGCCAACCTCATTCAGAGTATTACCGGTTTTAAACCGGCCTCTTTAATTGGAACAACCAGTCCGGATGGCATTCCCAATCTGGCTATTTTTAGTAGTATTGTTCATTTGGGCTCCAATCCTGCATTAATTGGCTACATCAATCGGCCAATAAGTGCCGCGCCACATACCCTGGCCAATATACAAGCCACGAAAGTGTATACCATTAACCATATCCAGGCAGCATTTGTGGCACAGGCACATCAAACCAGTGCCAAATATGATGCAGCTGTAAATGAATTTATAGCTACCGGCCTAACTATGCAATGGATAGAAGGTATTGAAGCACCATTTGTAGCAGAAAGCAACATTCGATACGCTTTACAGTTGGTAGAGATAATACCCATTACACATAACCATACATTCTTGGTAATAGGAGAAATAACCGATATTTTTTTAAAAGATATTTTACCGGAAGCGGATGGATTGATAGCTATTGACAAAACAGGTTCATTGGCTTGTTTGGGTTCAGACACCTATTGCTGCGGAAATATTACACAACGCTTTCATTACGCAAAACCTGATCGTCCGGTTACGTCAATTTAATAAATGATTTGTTAATAGCTGCGCATCAAATGGATAAAATCATCTTCAAAAATATTTTCCAATTATGCCTGAAAATATTGTAAATACTGCTTTTCAGGCATCCCAATTACTTCCTGTAAAATAGAAGCCGGAAATACTTCTTCCCTAAAAAATAAATTCTGGCACGCAATTGGCATTATATCAATTAGAACGGGTTTGGATAAGTTGCCCTTTCAGGAGTTTTCCCTATCCCGGATTTTTAAACCATTAAACCATTTTTTATGAAAAAGCTAATCATCGCAGCCGGATTATTTGTAGTGTTAGGCTTAACCGAACATACACAAGCACAAGTTAGAGTGAATGTAAACCTTGGAATTGGCACACCGGTTTATTATCCGGCTCCACGGCCAGTTGTTGTTTATGATGATCCTTATCCAGTTTGCGCACCCAGAGCTGTTATTGTAGTACCTACACGACGTAGATATGATTATTATGATAACTGGGGTAGGGATGATTATTATAACAAGGGGAGAGTAGTATATTATAATAGAGAAAGGAATGAACATGAAGGTCATAACCATGGTTGGGGTCATAGAGATGAAGGAGATGATGACTAAATAAAAAATATCAAGAACCTATGAAAACAAAAAGCCGCCCTGCAAAGAGGCGGCATTTTTTATGTTAAGGAAGTCAATGATACTCCGTTAGTATCCTGCATTTTGTGTTAAATTCGGATTCACAATAATTTCCCTTTTGGGTATAGGAAACACTAATTTAGGTGAATCGAAATTTAACGGCCCTACTGTACCCTGCGTTCTTTTAATGTCATGTAATGTAAAACCTTCAAAAGCCAATTCTAATTTTCTTTCTTTTAAAATGGCGGCAAGTGTTAACGTACTTGCAGTATATGGCAACAAATTCACTCTTTGTCTTATTTTATTAATGTCATTTACCGGTGCATCACCTACTTGTGTTCCCATTCTAAAATTGGCTTCAGCTCTTGTTAAATACATTTCTGCTAATCGAATAATATGCACATTGCCATATAAATTATCGAATTTAGCAGTATAAATAGAACCGCCTGAATTATAGAATAAACCCAAACGGGCATCGCCCGGTTCATATAAATTTAAATGCGCCTGATTAATTTGAATATCACCCCTGCTTAATGGTGAATAGTACTCATTAAAGGTATTATAACCCGATGTGGGAGTTACCTGCATGGCAAACAAATCTTCAGTAGTATTGGCTACACCGGCCGGAGGGTAGGGAGCAGGAAAAGCAGCAGCATAAGTAGGTGTTAATGCAAAGCCATTGGCAGTGGCCGTAGTAATGGCTCTGTTGGCGGCAGCTGCAGCGTTGGCATAATCGCCCTTTTGTAAATATACTCTGGCCAGCATGGCACTGGCGGCAGCTTTATTGGCATAAAAACCATTGGTAACAGGCAATAATGATTCAGCAGTAGTTAAATCACTAATTACCTGTGCATACACTTCAGATACTTTATTTCTTTTTACCTTATTTGCATCTGTAATTCCTTCAGTGGGAGATAACACAAGCGGCACACCATCATTAACAGTTGGGTCACCATCATTCCATGCTTTGGCAAACAATCGTACCAAATCAAAATACATTGCACCACGAATAAATTTAGCCTGTCCTTCCACCGATGCTTTTTTATCGGCTGTAACCACGTTCAATGCACTCAATACATTGTTTACATCGTTTATAGCTTTATAGCTGGTTAACCAATTTTGAGTCGTAAAATTATTATCAATAGGAATGGTTTTATTATAAATCTGAGTCATTCCCTGATAGGTTCCACTCCAGTTTAATTCAGCAAAATTGCCCAATAAATCGGGGGCAACAAAAGTTAATCCTCCATAAGCATTCTCCACGCCCATATCGGCATAAGCGCCTGTTAAAGCTACCAACACATCGCTGCTGGTATTTAATGCAGCGGTTTGATCAATACTTTGTGTAGGCTGCGTATTCAACATTTTATTGCAGGCTGTTCCATAAACAACCAACAGCAGCAACAAGCTTTTATACATATATTGTTTCATAAAAAATTATTTCGTATTAAAAATAAATTTACATTATATTACAACCCAATATTTACACCAAAAACAATGGTTTTTAATTGTGGAGCAGAGTAAAAATCTACACCCTGGGTAATGTTACTTGCCAAAAAGTCGGCAGTAACTTCCGGATCCCAACCTTTGTATTTGGTAATGGTAAATAAGTTTTGCGCACGGAGGTATACCCTTAGACTTTCTAATTTAATTTTTCTAATCAGGTTAGCAGGTAAATTATAACCTAAAGTCACCGCTTTCACTCTTAAATAGGAACCATCTGAAATATAGCGGCTGGAAGGATTGGTACCATTGGCGTAAAATAATCTGGCCTCCGGCACCATCGTTTTATCACCGGGTTTTTTCCAGGCAGCTAATTGGTCAATTGTTTGGTTATCAAAGCCATTACTACCACTGGCTGACATGTATTGCCCGCCACCATTATAAATATTATTGCCGTACACTCCTTGCAATAAAATATCTAAATCAACACCTTTAAAGGTAAAAGTGTTGCCAAAGCCATAAATGAATTTAGGAATTGGGCTGCCTATCACTACATCCTGGGCAGCATTATAATCATTGGTAGTGCTCCTGTCTCTGGTGCCATCAGCCTTCAAAGTATTTTTAATGTATAATGCATCACCGTTAGCAGGATCTGCACCAGCAAATTCTCTGGCTACAAATACGCCCAGTGGTTGGCCCTCCATTGCTTTATTTACATCTGTACCCAATAACTGGCCCCCAAGATTAATTACTTTGTTTTTGTTAGCACCAAAATTCAGAGAGCTTGTCCATCTGAAATTTTTATTGGAAATATTGGTAGTATTAATGGTAAATTCTATACCGTTATTTTTCAGTCGGCCAATATTTTTTAATTGCGTAGCAAAACCACTGGTGCCGGGTATTTCCTGATTCAATAATAAATCGCGGGTATCGCGGTTGTAATAATCAATTTCAACGCTTACACGGTTATTGAACAAACTGGCTTCAATGCCAATATCAGTGCCATAGGTAGTTTCCCATTTTAGATCGGGATTGGCAATTTGCGTAGGATGTTGCCCCGGCTGGCCACCATAAGGTGCATTTCCTGAATACAAACCTCTTGCAGCAAAATCGGGAATACGATCGTTACCATTACCGGCATAACCGGCTTTAATTTTCAAAAAGCTCAACCAGCTTACATCTTTTAAGAAATCTTCTTCCGTTAATACCCATCCTGCAGATGCGCCTAAGAATAAACCATACCGGTTATTGGCACCAAAACGAGACGAACCATCATAACGGCCTGTAACAGATAACAGATATTTATTATTGAATTTATAGTTTATCCTTGAGAAATAAGAAACCAGGGTACTAGAAGTGGAGGAAGAACTGGCGTCGGTTTTAGATGCGGCATTGATTAATTTTTTGTAGGCATCACTGGGAAACTGTTCACCATTAGCGCTGCTGAAATCGAAGGAGCGGTCGGTGTAGCTGGTACCCAAAATTACATCAACATCATGCTTCTGTTTAAAATTAGCTTTATAATTAAAATAGTTGTTGGTGGTTAAATTCAACACCTGTGTAGTACCATAAAAACCACTGCCATTGGGTACGCCATTATTTCGGGCAGTTAATCTTCCATAATAACTTTCTTCAAACTGATTCAATTGGTCAATACCAAAGTCGGTATGAAAACTTAAGTTCTTTGTTAAATTGGCAGTAGCATAAAAAGTACCAACAGTTCGGTTTACCAAAGTATTATAAAAACCATCAATAACACTTAACAATGGGTTGTAATATACCGGATAATTGGTATTGGGGGCTCCGCTATTGGGGTCTAAAGCACCACTAATTAAACCGGTACGGGGGTCAATTAATGGTGTAATGGGTGATAAAGCTACAATCTGTAAAGGGGTAGAAAAAGCATTATCATTCGATACCCTGCTGTTCATAGAACGGGCAAAAGCCAAATTTACACCTGCAGTTAACCAGTCTTTTACTTTATGTTCCAAATTGGCCCTGCCGGAATATCTTTTATAACTGTTGCGCACCAATATACCGGTTTGGTCCAAATACTGACCTGATACATAAAATTTTGTTTTTGCATCGCCACCGGAAATATTCAGGTCATATTCAGAAATGGGCGCATTTTGAAAAGCCTGATCCTGCCAGTTGGTATTTACTTTAGCAGTTTGCCAGTCATTATTACCGGCAGAGTAGCGGGTAAACCGGCTATTGACAAAATTTAAATAATCCTGTTGAGCCGCCTGAAGTGTAGAATAATAACCGGCCAGATAATCCTGATTAGCGGCACCTAATGCTGCCTGGGTAAAATAATCTACATATTGTTTTGAATTAAGAAATTCGCGTTTACCTGTTGGCTTTTGGGTTCCGGTATAATAATTAAAATCAATTCGGGAGGTACCGGCTTTCCCTTTTTTAGTGGTAATTAGCACAACACCATTAGAAGCACTGGCACCATAAATAGCTGTAGAAGAAGCATCTTTTAAAATTTGAATGGATTCAATATCATTCATATTTAAATCTGCCAATGCATTGGTAGCAGCGGTAGTACTGGAAAGGTTATCGGTAGTAATCGGAATGCCATCTACCACATACAGCGGCTCATTACCTGCTGACACAGAAGATGCACCTCTGATTTTAATATTAATGGCCTGTCCTAATTTGCCGTTTTGTTGTGATACCAATACGCCGGCAGCCCTGCCCTGCATGGCACTTTCAAAACTGGTAGCGGGAGTATTGGCTATTTCTTTAGCTGTTACTGTTGAAACAGCCCCTAATACATCTTTTTTAATTTTGGTACCATATCCAACCACCACTATTTCGTTGAGGCTTTTATCTGCCTCCGCCATTTTAATGGTAAGTGGTTGACCGGTTAAACGAACAGCCATATCGCGATAGCCTACATAACTAATTTCTAAGGTAGTAACCGATTGGGGTACTACAATTTTGAAATTTCCTTCTGCATTGGTGGTGGTAGCCTCATTGGTACCTTTTGCTTTAATAGTAACACCCGAAAGTGGTTTCCCATCTTGTTGGTCGGTAATAGTACCGATTACGGTTACGGTGGTTTGGGCCTGTACGTGCAGCATAAGCAACAATACAGCACTCATAATGAGCAACAGCTTTTTTCTCATAAATGTTGTTTTAGTTAAACGTAAATACTTGCCAGTGAAGCAAATTACAGAAAAATCTTTAAAAAAAATAAAATTGTGAAGCTTAAAAATTAAGAACGGCTGATAAAAAGTAAGAATGGTTTAATAAAAAGTGTTTATGTTGATGTGCCCACAAAAAACAGGCGGTAAGAATACCGCCCGGAATTGAATAGAAAATTAAAACACGAGAGAAAAAAACAAATATTTAAATATTTTTTACTGTTTTTGGAGAATAAGTTTGGTAGGGCCATTATCATATCCGTTTCCACCGGGACCGTCTGCTTTTAATTCCATGGTTAAAGTAATATAACCTGTACAGGAAAATACATATCCGGCTATATTTCCAGTAGAAGTTTTTGCACCGGTACCAACAGCAGTCATATTATAACCGCCGCCATAATTTCCAAAATTTGTTTTTGGAACCGAGGCAGTTCCTGAAGCGGGGTCTACATATACAATTAATGGGCTTACTACTGTTCCATAAGCTGGGTTAGGATATACCTTACTTATATTTACTTGGTTAGGCCCTGGGCCATCTGTTACCTGCACCAAGGCACCCGGATTCCAATCTGCCCAATCATCTCTTATTACTTTATAAGTACCGGCAATAGGTGCCACAAACGGACAAACCACATAAGCACTGAAAGAGAAAGCACTATGATAATAGAAACCAGTTACCAATCCACTACCACTGTTATTGCCCGTATTATTTACATCATAGGTTTTACCACTTTTGGTAGTAATTCGATTATAGAAAGTGTAATTGGCACCGGGCTGAATGGCGGATGCACCACCCATAGCAGCTGCCAGTTCTGCACCTGTTACTGTAATGGTAGTTTGAGGACTTGTATAACTAAGGGTCTTTACCTTCTTCCATTGGGTAGTATCATAAGATGTTCCTGCAACAGCAAAAACAGTAATACTGGTAATTGCTTCGCCATTGGGGTATTGGTGAACAATAACTCCAACTGTAGAATTAGATAAAGATGCATAGTTCAGATTTTGGTTAATGGTACTATCTAACACTAAATAAGACCCTACCCCAAAATTTTTATAACTGCTTAAAGGATTAATATCTCCCCCCGTTTTTTTACAGGAGTTGGTTACTGTTATTAAACAGACAACCGATAAAATATATATTAGCTTCTTCATGTTCATAAATTTAATCATTTATTTAATAAAGTTATCGGGGTTATTATCCCAAAATACTTTGTTTGCTGCATCGCCAGGTGTTTTTTGTGCCGGCGCATTTGAGTTTCTGTTTACAAAAACAGAAGGATAAAAGAACGAACGCATAAAGAAACCTGGAGAAGGTGTAGTTACAGCCAATTGCACATTAGAGGGTTTACCTGTTCTTCTTAAGTTGTTATAAGCCTCAACACCATTACCCCACAAAGCAATATAGTATTCATTCATCACTATATTCATTTGTGCATCTGCATTTGGTGCAGCATCATAGTTATTCAACACTAAATTAATGTAATTATTAATTTGTGAAGTAGTTGGAACTTGAGCTGCAGGAACACCTGTAAAACCAATAGATGCAGGAAAATTAATCACTTTATTAATAGAGGCAGTTACACCACTTTGTAATAAAGATCTGGCAGAGCCCTGTGTGGTAATACCGAGTGATAAAGCAGCCTCAGCTTCTAAAAAAGCAGTGTAAGAAGAAAGCCATATTGGATTGATTCCAGCACCCCCGGCACCCATACCTAATGAAACTGATTGAGATTGATCATAATCAAACTGTCCACCCGCAGGATAAATACCCCAGGCAGTTCTAAAACTTCCATCTGGAGGGGCTCCGCTGTTATCACCATGGTCACGTCCTAAATAACCTTTACCAACTACGCAATAGGGTGTTTGATCAGGCACACTTGGATACCATGCAGGAAAATTAGAATTACCATACAAAGAATTGCCAAAACATGGGGCGGTTTGTTGATTGGCCCAGCTATAATTGGTTACCTGACGATAAAAATAATACCTGGCTCTGGGATCTGCATTACTGCTTGCATTATTGGCAATATTAACAATACCATTATATTTTTCAGCAGTTACTGCCCAAATAAAGTAATTACTTAAATACTCACCTACACCTCCACTATTTACATAATCTATACCATAATGTTCATGCCTACTATCCGGAGCGGTTAAATTTGTTCCGTATTTAAAAACAAAATCCTGTGCCGGGGTATTAATTAAATTATTTTCAGTTAACAAAGCCTGAATTTTAGGCCCAACAGTATTATCTACCAAGCGAGCCTGCATATAGAACTTTAGCTTCAATGTTTTGGCTAATGTTAACCATTTTGCAGCACTGCCATTATAAAATAAATCGCTGGCAGGTTTTGCTGTTGCTGTTTTTTGAAAATCAGCGATTGCACTATCCAAAAGCGATTGTACGGCAGTATAAATAGCTGCACCGCCATCTACTTTAGGATTGGTATTGGCAGCACCTAATACTGCTTGTGAATAAGGCACATCTCCAAAATCATCTACCAAAGTGCCATAAGTAAATGCCATTAGTGTTCTGGCAATACCGGAATGGATGTATTTTTTTTGTTGAATGGCCAAAGGCAGCATGGCGGTAGCATTCACCAGCATACTGGAATAGGCGGTTGTCCACATACCATCAAAACTGGCAGGTTGATAGGCGTTTTTATACAAAGGCCCACCCCAGTTTTGTTGTCTGCTTAATTGTGCACCATAATCAGAAGCAGTAGTCCAAAAGTTATTAAAACTTATTTCTACCTGATTTAAGTACAAGTCTACATCGGCCGTAGATAGGCCCGGATAGTTTGGATTATTTAAATTATAATCCAGCTGTTTGTTACAGGATACAAGGGTAAGAAAAATCCCCAATCCAATAAATAATTTTTTATAAGTCATTTTACGCAGTTTTAATTTAAAAATTAGAATGTTACCCTAATACTGGCTCCGTAACGACGTGCGGAAGGACCAGTTAAAAATTCCATTCCTCTTCCATTACCTACTCCCAAACCATTCACATCCGGATCAAAATGAATATACTTAGGGAAATTAGGTGCATAATACCAAAGATTACTTCCGGAAAGTGAAACTGAAATGCTACCAAAAGGTAAGTTCGTTAACAATTTTGCAGGAAGTTGGTAGGATAGAGAAGCTTCTCTTAACCTGATACAGGTTGCATCATAAATAGCAGTTTCATCAGGAGCGCCACCGGTAATGCTATTACTAAAAAATGCCTGTGTAGCTGATATCTGTATATTATTTGGCTGACCATTTGCTAAAACACCCGGTAGAATATATGGGGCTGCTCTATCAAACTGTGTATCTTTTGTTACACCGCGTCCTAACAAGGCACCTGAAGTACCAGAGTATAAATCACCTCCTGCAGTATAATCCCATTGCATTCTAAATGAAAACGCTTTATAACTTAATTCACTGATACCGGTTAATTTGTATTTAGGGTTCGGATCGCCTATAATACCAATATCATTTGCAGCAACATAGTTTCCATCAACACCAACTAAACGCTGTTTTGTTTTGGGATCCCTTTGTATGTATGATCCCATAATAACCCCTAAAGGTTGCCCGTTTATGGCAAATGTTCCCTGGTTTGAATAACCGGAAGTATTGATTCTGGTGATATAGCTGGGCAAATCACTCACATTGCTTCTGTTCAATGACCACAAACCATCTAAGTGCCATTTCCATTTTTTACCTCTAATAACATCATAACCCAAAGCCATTTCTATTCCCTTATTGGTTACAGTACCTGCATTAATTTGTTGGAACGTATAACCGGTTGAAGGGTCTAAAAATCTATTTAAGATTTGATTATTAGCTACTCTTCTATAAAATGAGAGGTCTAATGTTAGTCGGTTATCAATAAATCTTCCCTCAATACCGGCCTCTGCTTCTTTTAATAACTCAGGTTTTAAATCCGGATTGGGCAATTGCGTTTGTAATGAATTCACATTAATTGCAGTTCCACCCCCTGTAATAAATGAACGTGTACCAATATTTAAAGAAGGTCTGGTGCTATACGGATCAGGGAAATTAGCACTGGTTGAATAACCTAACCTAAACTTTAAATAATTAATTTGCTTATTGCCTTGCAGCCAATTGATTACGCTGGTAGGGATAAAAGATACACCCACATTTGGATAAAATAAACTACGATTGCTTTTTTCAACAGTAGAGGCCCAGTCGTTCCTGCCTCCAAAGTTTAAAAATGCATAATCTTTATATCCTAACTGCCCTTGTGCAAAAGCACCCATCAATAGTTTTTCTGTATTATAGTTTAAAGGAGCACCTGCTTCACTATTGATATCATGAGTAATAAAGTTGCCGTGGTTCATTAATCCATAAACCAGTTGCTGTGTGCTCGTCATCCCGGTCTGCGAAAAATTATACTTTCTGGCATTGAAACCCGCATCTAAGTTTAAGTTGAAGTTGCTGTTGAGGTTTCTGTTAAAATTCAACAATACAGTATGATCCATAATTGTATTCAATGCAGTAGAGGTGCGTAGTATACCGGTTGGGGTAAAAATACCCCCTTTGTTTTGCGCATACATTTGAGATTCGGTATAATTATCTATACCAACATGATAAGATAAATTAATACCCTTCGCCAAATCCAACCCAATACGCATTTGGCCAAATACACGGCTCACTTTGTCATCTGTAAATGAATTGTATAAAGTCCATCTGGGGTTTTGAATATCATTACTTCCCCTATAATATACAGAAGAGTGGTCAAAAGGATTTTCGTAAGGTAATCCCATTAAATCTACAGCCGTAGGGGTATACATTACGTTACCGAAAATAGATGTATTGGCAGGGTTGTTACCATAACTATTACTGGTGGGCGGTGATTTCACATCATCAGACACATAATTCAAAGTACCACTAATGGTTAAATTATTTGTCAATTTTGCACTACCCCCCACACCAAACGTATTTTTAAACATACTATTCATTGGAATATATCCGGCATCACCAGTATAACCATAGTTCATATTATAGTTTAATTTACCGGAAGTGCCTGAAACATTAATTGAGGTGGTACTTGTATTTCCTGTTTGAAAGAAATTGTGCACACTATTGTAAAATTTGTATAAATAGTCGTTCCTCAAAAACGAATAGAA